>Ga0247782_1000134_pt1 | contig 97795 bp, 81 predicted proteins | sample UWRJL019104C5_FD_179928 | JGI IMG/M metagenome (GOLD analysis project Ga0247782, IMG submission 179928) | Plant litter microbial communities from Arlington Agricultural Research Station in Wisconsin, United States - UWRJ-L019-104C-5 | ecosystem: Environmental > Terrestrial > Plant litter >... | reverse complement strand
TGGGGGGGGGTGGCGGGGGGGGGGGGGGGGGGGGGGGGGGGGGGGTACTTAGGAAGGGTTACTAGGAACGGCAAGTTGTCAAGGATGCCACAGCGGCTGTACGGCGGCCGTGTTACCAATGACAAAGGCCGGGTCCTGAGAGACGGGATGTCCCTTGTAGATACTGTACGCTGGGACTTATGGAGGTATTTGAGCTATTTTGTTATAACGGACCATCTACCTATATCTATCTACCATAAATATCTTGGTCCTGCTAAGTACTAGTGTGTTTAATACTAACCCAGGCTTCCAGTGTCTCCCGGGTAAGCTGCCCCGCCTCGCAACTGACAAATCGATTATCGTCGATTTCGGCGTGTACAGACCGCGTCATGCTCATTATATCCGTCTTTGGATGCAATAAAGGAAACTACGATTAATAGTTATAAAACTTAAAGTTACTATATTTTAAACATCTCGAGAGTGCATGTCATTACTAAGCGTCACCCGGTCCACTGGGGCATGACAACAACGCGCCCTTGGAAAGACATTTGTAGGTTAGATGATCACGTGTCCCGAGCTTTCAAGGGACATTTGCTTCTCAGTCTACAGCATATAAACTAACAAATACACTAGCATTGGGCATGCATATAATAATGCCTGATCTTGGACGGAGGGGGATTTCTGCATCACTGAGCTTGCCGTTCACATTTAACACAAAGCTTGCTCGATTTGCCCTCTTTTCTTCTTCGTACCTACCTGATTGATGAATGTTATGAGTATTACTTAAGTTAAGGAATACACGGTCAGGGCATCATGGCGCAACTCAAAAAAATCAAGACCGCAGTCCTCGAAATCGCATACTACGATCACGGCCCGCAAGACGGGTGGCCCGTGGTTCTCGCGCACGGGTTTCCGTACGACGTCCACGCCTACGACGCCGTGGTACCGCTGCTGGTGGCCCAGGGCGCGCGCGTCATCGTGCCGTACACGAGGGGATTCGGGCCCACGCGATTTCTGTCGGCGAGCGCGATGCGCACGGGGCAGCAGGCGGCGCTGGCCTCAGACATCGTGGCCCTGCTCGACGCCCTCGGGATCCAGGGGGAAAGAAAGGCGACGCTCGCGGGGTTCGACTGGGGCGGCTTGGCCTCTTGCGTCGCCTCTCTGCTGTGGCCCGAGAGAGTCGCGGGACTCGTCAGCTACGCCGGCTACGACGTCGCTGATGTAGCGGCACAGCGCGACGAGCCCTGCCCCCCATCCCTCGAGTGCGTCATGTGGTACCAGCACCTCTTCCAGAGCGAGCGCGGCCGTAGGTGCCTGGCCCGCGACAGGAGGGCGCTCTGCAGGTTGCTCTGGGCGCAGTGGTCGCCCTCGTGGGATTTCGGCGACGACGTGTTTGCGCGCACCGCCGAGGCGTTCGATAACCCGGATTTCGTGGACGTCGTCGTCCATTGCTATAGGTTCCATCTCGGTCGCGAACCCGGGGACCCGGCGCTCGAGCACTTGGAGAGGAAGTTGGCGGCGAGGCCGAAGATCACGGTCCCGTGTATTACGCTCGATGGTACCCTGGATCCGCTGAAGCCGGGTGGCTCGGCTGCTCATGCAGAAATGTTCGCAGCGCGTCATGAGCGTAGAGAGTACAATGTTGGGCATGCGTTTCCGTTGGAGGCACCGGAAGCTTTCGCGCAGGCAATCATTGATGTTCACAATTGGTCGCAATTGGTAGAATAAACAGGTAGTTACCACAATACTAATTGCGTCAGGTAAACCCCACGTATCACATGCAAAATGCGCTCCAAGGCGCTGTTCTCATTTAAGGGGTTATCTGCCATCACTCGTTATGATCGATTGCCTCAAACATCTTAGCTGGCCACGTTTCCACCACTGATATTATCAGTTTTGCTCTCACGAGTTCCTCTTTGTCATCTAAGTCAATACCAAGGCTTGTCCTTTGAACGGTAGGGCCGTGCTGTCTAGGTGTGAGGCACAATACCTTCTTGCCAGTCCTTTGTTCCATCCTCGAGAAGGATTTTGATCAGGTTACTTGGTATCAGTACACCACATTCAGAATTGGTTGTTTCCACAAGTTTTGTATCAGAGGTTGCCGCATTTGCTCCTTCGTCGTACTTGAGTGCTCCCCAGGCGGCCTGTGATAGAGGTACATACTTCGAGCTGGAACTCTCCTGTATTCTCTTTCTCGGGCAATTTCAAGTCTGCATTTTGTATGATCCGACTGAAACGTAATAGGCCGTGTTTGTCTGTTTTCGCGTTCTCGGAAGTGGAGGCCACAAGATGAGCCTTGACGCTTGAGTCATCATACAACCCTCAAACGGAACCGAAGAACGATTCATAGTATCTTCAGTCTTTGGCAGCTAATGCGAGGTTCTGCAGGCTAAGAGACTTGCCACTCACTGCTCTCTGTATAAACGAGTCCATGTTCGGGTCTGTATGTACTAATGTAGATCCGTTCACGTCACGTTAAGTTAGTTAAAGGGGAAGGCACAGGAGTCAGTTTGCATGCTTGTGTCCACTTACAGGGATCTCTTCTGAGGTTCCGGAGAGAGGAAGACGTGGGTAGATCTCATGCTCGTTGATGGAAAAGGCATAGATGCAAGCAGAGGTCAGCTGGATAATGTCCCTGAGATTGACGCAGTTCTTGGCGCCTGTCCTCCTAGCCGTGCGAGTTATCTGTAGTGCGCCATCCGGGAAGGCTAGAGAAGTGGACGAGGGGGCTGACGAGGGGGCTAGCAAAGCGTCTCTAACCTATGATTTTGGTTGCTTATTAGCTGAAATGTAGGTACAAGTCCGTGAGGTCCTACCCAAGCTCGCGTGGTTTGCTTATTCTCTTACATAATAGATACTAACTAGGTAGTCGCGTTGCAAACTCTCTGAGGGGCCCTCGTCGGTCTCTTAACCGCCCTGGCGTAAGAAAAATGGCATCATAATACACTCTGTTTATTGCCAGTCACTCTACAGCAGTAGATAGGTAGGTGATGAAATTGGGTGCCCTATGTCTGTGCCTTTACAACACCCAAAGTTCTTACTCTGTACAACATTGGTCTGGCACAGCAGAAAGCGGAGCAGCTGCCCACGTTTTGCCAGTATATCACGGACGCGTCTATCTATGTATCTGGCTGTCGCAAACCTAGCCGGTAGCATATGCAGAATTGGCCAAGCTCAGTAACGTGAGTGGCTCGTGGGCGCCATTGCTTTCTTTTCAAAATTTGCATGCATTTCTATAGTACTTTGCGGCCCCAGACAGGAGACCAGAAGGATTGACAGCCAGTCCAGTTTCTTCGATGCCGCGAGAAGCCTGCGGCATTCGCCAGAACGTTTGGTCCCAGAGACCGAAAAAGAAACCGAAAAGGCTCAGCCCTTACCAGATGAGGGATTACCTGCAGCATGCTTTGGTGAGAAGTCTTTAATCGTACCTGAGAGGCCTACATACTATGTACCCCGTGCTTACACTGTTTAACGACCACCTAGGTTAGGTTACTGCTGTACCTCTTCTGTCTCATACAAACCCAAGAACGTCCCGTCGGGTCGAAAAAAGCTCGTGACAAGTACCAAGGTGAGAGATGTTAAAGTACCAAGGTACCACTAACTCCGACCGTTGGGTAGCATCGTGGCTCCGAGACCCTCACCCAAATCCCAAATTAAACGGTGCCGATGAATTGGCTATGGCATCTGGGGAAGATTGTCTACATAGGTACTACGTAAGCACTAGCTGCTGAAGGTTGGGTAGCAGATAGGTAGCCCTACAGCTGGGTATCCAATGAGTAGCCGTACTGGTACTGTCGTTACCGGGCTCGGGGATAATCTAGACCAGGTACGCTGTAGGTACATAGTCTGGACCCTGTCCATGCCTGTGAAATATGGTAAGCAAGAGGAGCGAAATGAAGCCGTTGTTACTAGCATTCACACGGGCCCCTCTTTCGGGATTATCAGTCTGTAATTTCCCAAATGGAGCGGAATTGCTCTGCGGAACTAGGTTAGCATTTCAGCCCAGACTTATGCGGGTGATCGCCATAGCAGATTGCCTATACCGGCCCGTAATTGAACGGCGAAATAACAGCGAGGTGATGGCGACAAGGCAACCTTAAGAAATCAATATTGTATGCATCTGCCAGCACCAAAGCTATCGCCAGATCACACAAATCTCGCTTCCTAGCCCAGAATAGGTGCCTACCCCAGATGCGTACCGGCATTAGTGTCATGGCTAGATTCAACGTTGCTCCGTGTCATGATGATCACTAACCCGTCACAGAATCCCACAGCCAAGATGAGGGGCATGAGAGTCGTCAGGCATTCATCAGGGGCTGCGAATTGCTTCTTGTTGTTGAAGGAGAGCGGAGATCTTGACTTTGAGACTTTCTTTCGGCCAATATTCTACTGTGATGGCGAACCACAAAAAGATTCACTCCGGATCCACGATCAATAAAAATAAAATAAGAAATTCGGCCTCCACGTTTACCGTTTACCGTTGAGGGGAGATAGCTTTAGCGTACGGGCGTGAGACCCGCAGCCACGTCAAGACCTTGAGTTCCGCTTGAGCGAGTATCGACAACATCACGTAGGCATACAAGATGGAGGAGGAATCAGCATGGGCGGCCCTGGTCGAGTTGTCTATAAAAGACCGGTAGCCCTCAACATAACCTACCGACATCTCTACCCAGCACCAGTACCGCCTCTCTTCATCTCAATACCCAGAACCATGGCTCCCATTCGCAACTTGTTCGCTTTCCTAGCTCTGAGCTCGGTGAATGTTCTAGCGGGCCCGGCTCCTGGCATCATCGGTGGTCTGTTCCCTACCTATCCTCAGGAACCTCAGCCATATCCCACTTCTACAAGCTCCGCCCCAGGAACTACTGTCACCGTGACGCTCCCACCGACCACAACTACCGTCACTACAACGACGACGGTCACGGGCACGACAACCGTTACTGCCCCTTGCGCTCCGACACTTACTTGTGACAAGGTATGTATTTGCTTTCCCTTCACTCAGACTCACCTTGTCACGGCTTTTGCCACCTGCTTGAGATTATCAATGCTAACCCTAAGCCTGATAGTATGGTTACCTGATCCAGGACACCACCCTGTTCCAGATCGACCTCGCTACGGGCAAGTACTCGACAGTCAAAACCCGCGTCGGTGATAACACGGCTATCAACGCTATTGCGTACAACACGCTGGATAATTACTTGTATGCCAGACAGTCCGGCAAGAACCAGTTAATCCGCATTGGTCCAGACGGTTCATCTGAGGTCGTCACTACCCTGCCAACGAAGGACGGGATTAACATCGGAGACATCGATACCGATGGCAATTACTGGTACGCAGGCGGCGGGCTCTGGTTCCAGCTCGATCTGCGACCCAACTCGCCGACATACGGCACCCTACTATCCAACGGCACCATGGACTTGACTACCCTGGGACTGTCGATCGCCGACTGGGCATACATCCCCGTCGGCGGGCCGTACCTCTACACTGCCGCCAACCAAAACGGGCTCACGGCCCTGGCGCGCTTCAGCCTCCAGACGAAGAAATGGGAGGTCGTCCGGAGCTATGGCAGGACGATCGCCCAGAACACCTGGGGCGCAGTGTACGCCATGAACAACGGCACCTTGTACGCTTCCGACAACGGCAGCGGACAGATTTGGGCGTTCCCTATCTCGGGGGGTGCACCTTATCTTGCTTCACGGGGTCCTGTTTCTGGTTCAAACGACGGTGCTCGTTGCGTGTTGAACTTGGATGTCTAATTTGACTGAACAGTCAGAGTGAGTAGGATTTAATGGCTAGGGTGGGGAGGAGAGAGTTGGCAGCAGCTTCGATTCTCGAAACAACTCTTATGTGAATTTACTAGTTTAGCTAGTTCTAATTGATAATGTCTTATGTTGTAACGACCATTGCTATCTTTTACATGCATCCCCCCTTTTCAGTCTTAGATCATACTGATGAAATAGCACAGGCTCTTCGCTCTTGTGATCATATTTGTGGTTTGTACAATGCCTAGCCATTAGTCCACTCTGGTGACAGTGCCAATTTTTGTGTTTCAAACGTGCTGTATTATAAACAACGCCTTGTTATTCGGCCCTTAATACAATGTATGCCAGGCTGGCACAGAGGGCTCATAAAAAGAGAGCCTCTTTGTCTAGACTACGATTGTTTCATAACAGTCTACTTGATCCATGCGATGTGCTTGCTACTGGTGTTCTCTATATAATAACTCTGTATTGTTGGCGTTAACCAGAGTAGATTGCCCTACTATCACTGCATTTGCGACAACGCACCCAGAATCAGACTCAAAACACAATAGGCTAAGCAAAGCGCATTTCACCATGTTTCCAACAATCAATAACTCGATGACAGCTAGTGAGGCGTTCTGGGAGGGGCTTTGTGCCATCTTTGTGCTATGGATGTTCCTTAGGATCTCTAGGGTGATTTTCAAATGGGTCTCGGATGTCATCGGTCTTTTGGGTGGCACATTTACCACAGCTTTGATCGTCTACTTTGCTATCAGGAATCGATACCTTTTGATCCCAGCTCTACTGATTTTAGCGATCATGAAGAGCACCACACATCTTGCGGTACTTGCCTTATTTGCGTGGGCAACGATGTATGTTATAATAAACAACGCCTGATAGGATATACTTGATTGGACTCTTTGCTGTACGCATGCTACATGATAAGGGACTAGGATTGTCAGCTTCATATATCTTATAAGTTTTACAATAAGTTTTACGATTCATATTGTTTCTACTATCAACAAATCAATATAGTCTTTAAAATTTACCACTTCGAATTTTATTGAATCACATGTGTCTTACAAGTATCGAGTATTTGTCGAAGCCGACGTTGACTTACCTGTCATATGATAATCATAATTGTAAAATCATTGAAGGATCTTGCCCGCGGGGTAATAACTAGATTCTGATCGTATCTTATAGAAGAATCAACCTCTTGTGTGGTACGGGCTATATCCCGCCATAGCCAATGCTGCTGGTGGTTTCTTTAGCAAGAGGATAGACCATATTACAAGATGAGATTCCAGTGCAATCAAGATGCGAGCAAACGTTATGATGGCGCGTCTATCGATCCGCAATCTGCCGCCCAGCGATGACGGCAACATCTATCCTACCATACGCGCCCTCATGACTCCCTTGCTTCTTGTGAACCATGAGGCTTACGAGGCGGTGCGAGAGATGTGTGCCCGCCGAGCATTGTTATTCACTGTGGCCCGTAGTGGTATCAAAGATGTTGGCGCACTCCAAGTTTCTTTGATTTTGTTTATCATAGTATGAAGAGGTCTGTCATGCGTCGTCTTCTTGAGGATTGAGTTCATGATTCATCAGAACTTGTACGTAATACCTTTCAATCCTACCTATCTAACCTGAATGATAACTAACACACGCCTGTTCTAGAGAGCACCTCAGGAAACTCTCTCTGTTTAGTTGATTGGATAATGGTCGTTGCTATTGTCAACATGCAGTCTGAATTGCCATGATGATGATGCTATGCTGATACTTCAAAGCTGCTGCTTTTATGACACTAGAGACGCATCTACTGACCGCCTACTTTTTATATGGACATAATTGCCGACTGAGTTGCTGGGCCCTGAATTAGCTTTGGTCACAGGAACTAAACATTGGCACTATTATCAGATGTTGCCGAGAGCATCTTTCGTGGTGGACTTAGTGTAGACAAAACTTAAAAAAAAAAAAAAAAAACATGACTATTTGTATTGCCATTTGCAAGAGATATTGAGCAGTCGGCGTCCTGTTTGGTCATCTGGTCTCACGACGTCTTTGTGTCCACAAGTTAGTCTATTCTGCCTAGGTAGCTGAGTTTTACAACGCAGTCGTCGCAATACATCCGGATTGCTTCTACTACCTTTGACAACAAAAGTGCTTCCCTAACAAGCAGCCGGTGCATGCAGTGCCCATTTAAGCCATTCGTTGGCTTTATACTCTAAGGTCAAGAAACAAAGCAGAAACAGAATGAGGTGTTCATCATTCATAGTTCGAATCTCAATGCATGTTGGCTCTAATAGTTGGCTCCCAAAAGGTTGTTGCTATCTCTCTGATCTAACATCAAGTCCACGAAAGGCCGTGGGTGAGCCAATACCCAACTTTGGCCTAAGGGGGCACATGTAGTGAGGTATGCTGTAACTTTACTATGAATCTTTCCTCCTTACCTAAGTTTCTAGGTGTAGGTACGTTGCCTAGGTTCTTGCGTAAGTTTGCAGTGTATGCGTTTCCGGGTGGCATCAGCTGTAAATTATGGGTCTTAGTCTGCGGCTAACCTGTATAGGGTAAGGTGATTTTGCTAAGAATGTACCTATCCCCCTCCAAGAACCCCTCTCTACCTTACAAGAACCCCTCCACCCTAAACAAAAAAAATAAAAACAGAACGCCTGATCAGTACGGCCTGCAAGATCTGCAGATAATCAACAACACAATATCATCTTACAGACTCAAAGAAATACATACAAACACGTGCAGAACTTTCCTCGCGGAGCTGATTCGCACCCCCGATTTACTGCAGATTTTCTCAACCGAGCCCAGGACCGTACACCCCTGCTTAGGGATACTGCGTATAGTCTATTTATGATTCACCGTTTCCTACCTAGCAGGTAATTACCTAACGATTCTGCGCTACGGCTTATTGGGTATCATTTGCTTTGATCAAAGGGCTGTTGGAATCTAACTAGGTTAACCTAGTCGCGCCTTATTATTACCTGGCCCTGCAGAGCGGGTTGCAGATTGCGGGGCACACTTTATCGACGACCGCCCTGCAAAACAATCTCGGAACCTCACCTTCTCACCTACCATCTCCCACCCTCCCTGCCGAGTCTTTTCCCTCTTACACTCTTATACCGGTTGGTCAGAGGAGGTCCTGAGAAGGTCACCTACCGACAATCTTTTCAACCATGTCTGTGCTACCTCCCGAGGTCGCTGCGGAGCTGACCCAGCTCTTGCAAGCCTTGCAGTCGCCGGATAACTCGATACGATCACAGGCCGAAGACCACTTACAGAACAATTGGACTGCAACGCGCCCCGAGATTTTGTTGATGGGCCTGGCTGAACAGACTGCTGGTGCCTCCGAGCCCTCGGTACTTGCTGCCTCACCCCTGCCGCTTCTCTCTTTCTTCCCTAAACGATTTTCCCTTGAAACATGTGGACTGACCGCCTCTGTTGCTCTACAGCTACGTTCCTTCGCAGCCGTCATATTCCGTCGAATCGCCTCCAAGACGCGCAAAACCGAACAGGGCGACAGCGCTGAACTTTTCATCTCCCTTGCACCCGAACAAGCCCAGGTTATCCGCCAAAAGCTTCTCGAAAGCCTGGCCAATGAATCCGATCGTCTAGTCCGGAATAAAATTGGCGATGCCGTTGCTGATATTGCTCGGCAATACTCTGAAAATAGTCAGTTCGCTCCCCCCTTCCTATTACAGAAGCACGTGTCGGCGTGCGCGTATCCCTTAGATCACGCCGCAAACACCATATCACATTATCTGGCCCCTGTCGCAATCTTGCCAATGTGCGCTATTCTCCTCTTTGTGTGCTTGAGAGCTAGGGGCCATCCATGTTTAGACACTTTGTACATGGAAAAGACTTCTCGAACCTTCTCATAATTATTTTGTCTATTTTGTCTACTATAAGTGCAAATATGCAGATTCCACACGCGGCCGGCCATTTAGATCTTAACTTGAATGAGGCCATCGGGAGGAAGGGTGCTGAGAGGAACATATTTCAACTTAAGCTCGTACCTAACGCTTCACAGATGCACAGTGGCCTGAAATCCTTGGTGTTTTATTCAACCTCAGTATGGCGAACGACCCCGGTCAGCGCGAGACTGCTTATCGAGTATTCGCCACAACTCCCGGCATAATAGAAAAACAGCATGAAGCCGCAGTTATGGATGCTTTTACTCGTGGGTTCAAGGATAACTCGGTCTCCGTGCAACTGGCGGCTATGCTGGCATTTGCTGCTTTCTTCCGAAATCTAGCCAAGAAGGCCCAGCCAAAGTATTTTTCGCTTCTTCCGGATGTTTTGAACGTCCTGCCCCCGATAAAAGATTCCCACGACTCCGATGAGCTTAGCAAAGCCTTGGTCGCCTTGATCGAACTGGCCGAGTCGTCGCCCAAGATGTTCAAGCCTCTTTTCCATGACTTGGTAGTGTTTAGTGTCAGCGTTATCCAGGATAAAGAGCTGTCCGATTTGTGCCGCCAAAATGCGCTCGAGTTGATGGCTACGTTCGCTGACTATGCCCCGTCCATGTGCCGAAAGGATAGTTCGTACACGAGTGATATGATCACACAGTGTCTTAGCTTGATGACAGACCTGGGCGAGGATGACGATGATGCTGCTGAGTGGCTGGCCAACGATGATCTGGACTCGGAGGAGAGCGACTTGAATCATGTAGCTGGTGAGCAGTGCATGGACCGACTTGCTAATAAACTTGGTGGGGAGACAATTCTGATGCCCACGTTTCACTGGCTTCCACGAATGATGACCTCTATGGCTTGGAAGGATCGCCATGCCGCTCTAATGGCCTTATCCGCTATCTCTGAAGGCTGCCGCGATCTGATGATCAAGGAGCTAGATCAAGTCCTGGAGCTTGTGGTACCAGCCTTGAAGGATCCTCACCCTCGTGTGCGATGGGCTGGCTGCCAGGCGCTTGGTCAGATGAGCACGGATTTTGCACCAACCATGCAAAAGAAACACTACGACATCATTCTCAAGTCTATCATTCCTGTTTTGAATTCACCAGAAGGCCGCGTGAAAGCGCACGCCGCAGCTGCTCTTGTCAATTTCTGTGAGGAGGCTGAAAAGAGCATTCTCGAACCTTATCTTGACGATCTTCTTTCACACCTGTTCCAGCTTCTGCAAAACGACAAGCGATACGTTCAAGAACAGGCTCTCTCCACAATTGCGACTATTGCTGATGCCGCTGAGGCCGCCTTCTCCAAATACTATGACACTCTGATGCCACTCCTCGTCAATGTCTTACGACGAGAGAACGAGAAAGAGTTCCGGTTGCTTCGTGCTAAGGCGATGGAATGCGCGACTTTGATAGCGCTAGCTGTCGGCAAGGAGCGTCTCGGAAACGACACAATGACTCTCGTAGATCTTTTGGCCAACATCCAAAGAAATATCACCGATCCTGACGACCCGCAAGCCCAGTACCTCATGCATTGCTGGGGGCGCATGTGCCGCGTCATGGGTACGGAGTTCCTACGGTTTTTGCCGGATGTAATGCCGCCGTTGGTTGAGCTTGCCAGCGCTAAGGCTGACATCCAGCTTCTGGATAGTGAGGATGAAATTGAACAGATTCAGCAGGAAGATGGATGGGAGCTAGTCCCGCTTAAGGGGAAGATGATCGGTATCCGAACGAGTACTATGGACGACAAGCATATGGCCATTGAGTTGCTCGTTGTGTATGCGCAGACGCTGGAGGGCCAGTTTGCCCCCTATGTTGCCGACATCATGGAGAAGATTGCGCTCCCCGGCCTCGCGTTCTTCTTCCACGATCCTGTCCGCTTTATCTCCGCTAAGCTTGTACCACAGCTCTTGAGCTCCTACAAAAAGGCGTATGGGCCGAACTCCAATGAGCTTCGTGGTCTGTGGGCAGGAACTGTCGATAAACTACTCGAGGTCTTGACGGCAGAACCAGCGATTGACGCCCTTGCCGAGATGTATCAATGCTTTTACGAGTCTGTTGAGGTTATAGGGAAGAACTGCCTGACCTTGGAGCATATGGGCAAGTTCATCGACGGCGTGCAGTCGTCTATCGATGACTACAAAGAGCGTGTTGCCCAGCGTGAGGAAGACCGTGCCGGTGCCACAGCCGAAGACGCCGAGGACGAAGCCGAGGACCTTCTGCTTGCTATCGAAGATGACCAAACTCTCCTCTCAGACATGAACAAGGCCTTCCATTCGATATTCAAGAACCACGGCGCAGCTTTCCTGCAGCCTTTTGAGCGGCTGATGGGTACCTATGAGAGTTTTCTCACATCCAACGACCCAACACAGCGCCAGTGGGGTCTGTGTATCATGGATGATGTTCTAGAATACTGCGGCCCAGAGAGTGTACGATACGCTCAACTCATAAGTACAGCACTTCTTCAGGGCTGTAAGGACGTGTCCGCTGCGATTCGGCAAGCTGCTGCGTAAGTGGTCAGATTCGCACCTCGTCTCGGAGCTGCTCTTGTATTCGTCTTGTGTGTATTCATTACTGACTGGCATACAGATACGGAATTGGCGTGGCTGCACACCATGGCGGTGCCCCTTGGTCCCAATTCCTCGCAACTTCGTTGCCGTACCTCTTCCAGGTTACTCAGGTACCTGATGCTCGTGGCGAAGAGGCTGTTTACGCTACCGGTACGTTTTCTTGGGTTGTAATTGCTTAATAATAATCTCGAGGCTAATATAAAAAAGAAAATGCCTGTGCTGCTATTGCTAAGATCCTCCACTACAACAAGCAAAGTGTACAAGACCCACAGGCGGTGGCGAGCCAATGGTAATGATCTCGATATCCCGTTCACTTAGAAGCTGCTGCTGAAGATGATGACGTCCAGGGTCAACACGCTCCCCGTCACGAATGATGAAGAGGCGGCACCTTATGCTTATAGTTATTTGGTTGAGTTGATTGAGCAGTACGTAATCCTTGGCTGAGACCACGGCCTTTCGCTTATGCTGATACTGACTATTCGGAAGGCAACACCCTGCTGTCACAAGCCAAGTTGATAAAGTTTTTGTCAATGTTGCGCAAGCCCTAGAGGCGGAGATGATACATGGCCAGGTTGCGGCTCGCGTCGCTGCCGCCGTACGGGCACTCCTTGTAGCGGCAAACGTGGACCCCACACCTCTGTTGCAGCAGCACTTCTCTCCGGCTGCACAGGAGACAATTCGACGTCACTTCACCTAGATGGGGCTAGTAATTAAGAAGATCAGGACCGATCGAACCATCGCACAGGACAACTCGTAGAAGGAATCGCGGCCAATGCGCACGTTGGATAGAGGGCGGTAATCGACCCCACCACCCTAGAATTCCTCTAGAAACGAGCGCAAACTCCTACGCATCGGCTACGATTCCTTATTGATACCGCATACTCCATGAACGCGTACACGCCCCCTCCATTCAGACGACACTCAAAAATCATATTTTTCTTTTTTCTTCTTCGCCAAGGGACACATAGGCATGAATATTACGATATTCGCGGAGACGACTCAGGGGAAAGTTGAGGGGGATCCATCAGCTCCCTGGCGTGATCGGACGCGGGGGAAGATTCATGGCTTATGGGGGAGGGTGTGTGCTGGGTCTGCACCGTGCAATTCAGGTAGCTAGCTGGTCCTTCTAAGGAAGGGTCGTGTCAGATAAGACATCAGATGTCGAAGGTAGCAAAGCAGAACCCGAGAGATAATTTTATGTGTCTCGATAGGCTACTAGAGCCTACTATTCAACTTCTAAATTCGCCCATTTGTGTCTTTGTGAGCCTTGACTCTTTTGTCTTATACCGTTTAGTTTATGTGTATGTCATTGCCGCGTCTTCATCATTATCATTCATCGTCTTGTTCGTTTCTACATTCATCCATATCTAACTCAAGTAGGTAGGTAGGTACACACGATACGCAGTATTAACCATACACGCGCAAGTACAGTGTCCTCAACCTATTATAGCTCATCTTTCGTCCTAGTCTGGCCACCGCTCTTTGTATCCTTCTGTTGTGAGCCGTCCAGTCCCTTCCTCCGCCTGTCGAGCGCCGCGATCTCATCGTCGTAGACGGTCCATTCGGGGACTTGTCTACGGGCGCGGTCTAGCTTTGGCTCCTTGGTCTGGGGATTGTTGCAGAGATCGATGGTCCGCGCTTCCTTTAGACTCTCGTCGCTGCACCACGTCTCGCACCACAGCCACTCCTGCGGCAGGCTGTGGATCGGGATCACAAACTGCATGTGGTTCGGCAGGTCCTGGTCAAGGTTCGACAAGCTGTTGGGGTCGGCGCTGAGCTGGTGGTACTGCTGTCTCAGACGGTCGCCCGCCGCAAGTTGTCTGAAGCGACGCAGGTCCACGACGTACAGAGCCGAGATGTGATACGGCAGACCGCGCAGGTAGTTCTTCCAGTAGCCTTGCTTCCAGAAGCGGAAGCCCTCCATTTCCGTGCGTGAGTCGCACATGGGCGTGAAGCCGTAGGGGGCGCCTTGTAGGTCGTAATTGATGAGGTCAATCATATCCGTGCGGACAATCTGATCCGCGTCGACGAAGATGACCTTGTCGAGGGAGAGGGGAAACAAGACGTCGAGGAATAGGATCTTGTAGCCCCAGATCTCTCGCTGCTTCTCCTTTTGTGCACGGAGCCAGTGCGGCCACTTGTATGTCACCATTTCGTATTTGAAACCGTATTCCTCGGCGAGGTAAGGGATAAATTCTTTGAACGAAGGCGAGAGGAACTGCTCTATGAACCAGAACTTGACCGTGTGCTTGGTGTTCTTCATGACCGACAGCATCATGATGTTCAGCATTCGTTCGTAAAGATGGCCACTCGCCACGGAAAAGATGTTAATCTCGGCGTGGAGCTCGTCTGAGAGCGACTTGGACTTGCCCTTAGCGCCGCCCAAGATGCCCTCAGCGAATTTAAGACCGCGGGAAAGGAGGTCGTTACTACCATCCGGGGTGGCTTCCTCAAGAACATCGACTGTTTCCATTCCCTCCTTGCGCTTCAGGCGCGGATATAGGGTCGTGCCTTGAAAGTCCATGAGCGCAACTTCGGTCCCCTCGTCGCCAGGCACGGCTTCATAGCCCTTGGCACCGACACTAATAATGTCGAAGATCTCAGAGCTCCGACCTTCTTGCAGACGGATGTTGTAGTACCCAGGATTAGCCTTAAACTGGAAGTAGCCAACGTTAGACATGATGATCGTGTCCGCAAAGTGTGGATCGCGCTCCGTGCCTAGTAACAGCTGCACACCTCGAGGGGCCCCGCCGGCCACTTCCCGAGAGTGTCCTTCAATGAGGATGTGCTCAAGTTCATAGATGGCCTCAACGTCTGATTTGATGGAACTCAATTTCAGGTTATCCAGATCATGAACCGACTCCTTCGCGGCGACAAGCCAAGCAGGCGGAATATCCATGCCTAAGTTGAGTAGAGCTTCGGATGGCAAACCCCTAAAGATAGCACCTTGGGAGAGAAGTGCTCCATTCTCATCAAAGGAGGGCTCCGACGCGAGGACGTAGCGATAAAATCGCTTGATAGGGAGCTCCTCTAGCTTCTCCCGCGGATTAAGAAAGATGCGAAGAAACACGCCGTCTAATTCGGAAAGAACTTTTAGAATAGGTGCCCACCTCTGGCCTATTTCACTGGTAGGATTCAAGAGAGCGACGAAATGAATGTTTGCAGTCTCTGGGTTACCCACATCAATAGCGGTGTGCGAAGAGTTCCACGAATTGAACAATGCAGTCCGGAAGGCGGCGGCAGACTCGAAGATGCCTTCGGGTAAGTCTGAGATGGTCGATAGTGCTGTGATGGACGTCAGTTTGGCAGCGGCAATTGGACTTGACACTTTGTCAACCAAGCCTAGCGTCTCAGCCGCTTGGTAGACTGGCAATATTCTCTTAGTCTTCTCGAATTCGAAGAGTTGCGTGAAGTCAGCCTCTTCGAACACGAACTGAGGGTCAATTGGCCCGATAATTCGACCGTTGAGAAGTATTATTTGGTCGCCTGGCGATAATGCGGAGAGCGAGAGGAACCGGGCCAGAGTCTCTCCATATCCCTCCTCTGTCCTATCGCTCTTTTGAGCTGTAACAACTTCCAGGGCTTGCACGTCTTCAGCGTCCATGAGCGTACTTAAGTTCTCCACCAATAAAGCGTTGAGCTGATAGCTATTTTCACCTGATGTTGGATTATGAACGATATCAAGCCGGACACCCGGATTGCCTCGACGGAACAACAGTGCAGAATGAAGAAGTCGTAGGCCCGAAGGAGTAGCGAAATCTGCCATGACTGTCACGAGAGCCCAGTCCTCTTTAGTCGTGTCCGCACTTGCTTCAATCACAGGAACGCTGCTGAAAAGATCGTCGTGCTCGGAATAGAGTTTGTGGACATTCAGTACTTTAAGAGCATTCTCCTCGTCTGGATAAATGTAAGGATTCCGACGAGTCAGCGCGCCTTCCAAAAATAGATTGGGTATCCAGGTGTCTTCATTGATTGTCCCCATGAATAATGCCCCCTGGATCTGTTGTAGATCGGCTGAAAGCCTCATGCTCATGAATTGGAGCCAATTCGCTTCGCGTGGGATAGCATAGCCATTGAAGAACACAGGTGGCACCTCGGTATTAGCTTGAAGCCTCACAGCCCATTTCTTGGCTAGTTGTAGCTGGGTTTCGTAGTTTTCTGAAGTGAGAATATCGCTGAACGGCAATGGATTCGCATCCTCCTTTGGCTTGCGGTTTTTGATAGCCTTGTCGAAGCTTGCTTTTTCAGATAAGGCAGCCTGGCTTTCGGTGCCGAGGGCTTCAAGAAAGGACATGAGACTAGGCAGACCATAGTTCTCCGTTAGGTAATAGACCAGTTTGGCAATGTCTTCACTTTTCTTGGTAGGAGTAAGGGGCACCAGGCCGAATCGCACTGGAAGCGCACGCTTGACAAGACCCTGAAGCCTTTCTGTAACCAAGGTGATGTCATCGAGGCTACTAAAGTCGACAGGGACAACGAGATTAAACATATCTTTGCGAACCTGGGGCATCTGACCCATGAAGCCCATTTGCATGAGCTGTACCGTGCGGTTAGTGACACATTGACGTACGGTAGGCTAGCGGCGAACACTCACTGTTGAGAGACTTGGGGAAAAGCCAGCGTAACGCTTGTCTTTTTCGATGTTGTTTAGCCAGATGATTACGCGGCCATCTTCAAGCTGATCTCGCCAATCAAACCGTGGAGCTTCGTCATCTGACTTGGCCATGGTCACTTCTCGATCACCGAGAAGTGAGATGGCCTCCTTGGTGGTGAGACCCAGATCCGTGACACCCTTGATGAAGGCCCTTTCTCGCCGTATATTAGCAACAAGTGTATAGGGGTCAATTTGACGCTCGGTCAACTGTACTCCGTTCATCCAGAGGGCATTCATGCCAGGAGGTGCTGCAACCTCTCGGTTTTGGTGATGCTCCGTAATGAACGAAGCGGAGGCGTTGCGGGCTGCCACCGAGGTCGAGAATTTGGGGAAGTCCTGAGTCAACTTGATCAATGTTTGGAAAGGGTCGTTGCTCTCGATTATGAATGATCCAGCGTTGAGACCGAGGCCGCTTAGTTCGCTGCTGGATAGCGGCTTTAGATCGCTCACTTCCTCTTCGCCATCTAAAACCACCTGGGTAGATGATGTTTTGTGTAATTTACCGCTATTGGCTTCTTCTGCTTCACGGTCATCGATGACGATATAATCTGTGCGTTTGAGTTGAAGTTCCACTCCGTAACCGCTGACTGGCAGTGGTTCTAAATCATCACGTTGAGAGATGCGGTATCTCAGGCGGTACGAGAATTCACCGTTGCGCGCCAACTTTGCAAGCACCTTGTGGAAAGATTCAAAATCTGGTTTAGTAATATCCGCATATAGGACGGCCTCTTCACCGCTGCCGAGAACACGATCGAAAGGTAGCATGTGAAGCTGCCTGACTTTATCATCAGTAACGTCCGGCAATCAAAAGGCCACTGGCATTGTACATACGATTCCGCTGGCACTTTGCCATCCTGCTCATCAAGACTCGGTGAGCAGTATTGCTTCTTATTCCACAGAACCCACTGTCCACAGTTGTCCTTGGCATCGACAAGGGATGGTGTCACGGCTGTGTCATAATATTGATAATGGGCCTCTATTCTCGGAGCCGCGGTCCTCATCGACAGAGCCAGCTTGAATGTCGACAGTGCCTCGGGAGACGTAATGTGGCCGTCTTGTTGCAACACATCAAGAAATCGGTCGTAAAGAGCTTTATCTGTGGTAGCCGTCGCGAAGGTCCCATCGGCGACACGGTCGAGTAAAGGGAAGTAAGACGTCGCATTCTCTCCGGCAGCAGTCTCCCTATTGGCTGTTAGCTACCCCTTCCAATCCCCCAGGTGCAGAGGAGCAGGAGACTCACAGAAGCTCAACCAGATACGGAGGAGCTGGGAAAGCAGCTTTCATAGCCACATGCACTGAAGGGCCGGCGGCGGCACAGCCAGGACCATGACATAGTAGGGCCAGAAGAGCCGCAGCAAGGCTACATGGGAGTTTCATGATGCGTATCATGGTCGTAGTCTGGCTACGAAAACACGTCTATAGCAATGCGAATACGTCGAACTGAACAAAACAACAGCTGAGAGCGTAAGAGCTAAAAGCTGGGGCGCAATGCACCCAATCGAGGGATGAAGGGCTTGTATCTATAATAGCAGTGGTGCCATTTGCTATTAACACTACCGAAGAGGGAAGCTAGCCGTATTTCAAGTATTCTGGGCAATGCAAAGTGGCCTCTTGTAAGTTATATATGGTTCTCGGGACTCTCTTTTGTTCTATGTCATGTGCCGGGTAGCTTTGAGAGCCGTATAAGTGGGATGAAGCAATTGAACACTTGGACTTTTTGGCATCTGCACCAATTCGACCAATCAATGCAGACACAAATACCTACATATGCGGTGCCACCTACCTCCAAATGCAGCCCCAAAGGTTACAGCACAAGTACAGGCGCTAGAGCTGTCAGGGCCCAGGGGTAGATGCAACCAGATCGGTAACCGTAACCACTTGGTGTGTAACCCAGTACTGCTGAAGCTACTGTCGTTACCTGCCCCTAAAGCTACCTTAGGCTTGCTATCGAAGGAGGCAGTTGTAGAAAGCCCAGATACAGATATCGCAGGATTGATAAGTGAAACCGTCTCGTGATAAAAGAGGAAGCTTATAAGCATTAAGAACAAAGATTGACTACTCCCATTTTGAAGATACCCATACTATGGACGCTTGTGAAATCGTGCCGCAGATAGTACCTAGGTACCTAGGTCACCTTAAGTAAGCACGCTCGTTACTAGCTGGAAGGCGCAGTAATACTGCGTGATTCACATGTACAGCGTTTCTTGGAGATACTCTAGCTCGTTAAATGCATATTGCAGCAGAAAGCGACTCCAAAAGGCCAGCACATCATCTAGGAGACTGAAAACACGCTTCGTCTGCTGTCGTCCGTCAGCCAGCTGCGCAACCACCTTTACTTTGGACTAAACTCGACCCCACAGCCTTGAATTAAATCCACCCTCGAACACTTTTGGGGCCCGGTCCAATGGTCATTGCGTTGGCCTGGGACTACTAATAATTAAAGGACAGCATCAATCATAAGCTGTTGTCGACGACATACTGCCCCGACCCTTAATCTCAACGTCAATTCACCACGACCACGCTGAGCCCCCCTCTAAGCTCAACTCCTCTACCTGGTGGCTCAAGTCCCCTCTCAATTTTCTTGTCCACCAGTTGCATACATTCCGAACCCGAACCCGAATAGCTGGTGCCTTGTACTGCGAACAAGCAACATTTCATGACACAAGTTTAGGGGCACCCTGCGCCTCCCACCACACCATTCACAATGCAGGCCTCCTCGGGAATGTTGACAAAGGTACGCATCTCGTACTATCTACTGCGGATTCTAGCGGCCTTAGAAGTTGTTTCGTGCTGCAAAAGCCGTTGCTGATCTACCTTTTGTATAGTTCGAGTCCAAATCGTCGAGAGCAAAGGGCATCGCCTTTCACCCGAAACGGTAAAAAACAACCCGTTCTCCCTACGATACCTGTTGCAGAGCCAGTGCTTAACCACAAATCGCTAGACCATGGATTCTTGTCTCCCTCCATTCCTCGACCATCCAGCTCTGGGATTACCGTATGGGCACCTTAATAGATCGATTTGAGGAGCATGACGGTCCCGTCAGGGGCATCGACTTCCATAAGACTCAACCCCTGTTCGTGTCGGGTGGTGATGACTATAAGATCAAAGTTTGGTCCTATCAGACGAGGCGGTGTCTCTTCACTCTGAACGGCCATCTTGACTATGTCCGCACCGTCTTCTTCCACCACGAACTGCCGTGGATCATCTCTTCTTCTGATGACCAGACCATTCGGATATGGAACTGGCAGAACCGCTCGCTCAGTAAGGCTCAAAGATTGCAATGGTCCTAGTAACCCTAGAATGACTTGCTGACAATTCTGTTAGTCTGCACCATGACCGGGCACAACCATTATGTCATGTGCGCGCAGTTCCACCCCAAGGATGACTTGGTCGTTTCTGCCTCTCTCGATCAGTCGGTGCGTGTTTGGGATATTTCTGGTCTGCGGAAGAAGCATTCGGCGCCCACATCCATGTCTTTTGAAGATCAAGTTGCGCGAACGAATGCGCAGCAAACCGACATGTTTGGGAATACCGATGCCATGGTGAAGTTTGTTCTAGAGGGCCACGACAGAGGCGTAAATTGGGTCGCGTTCCATCCTACCGCCCCTCACATCGTTTCGGCAGGCGATGACCGCCTAGTGAAGCTATGGCGCTTCAGCGAGACCAAGGCTTGGGAAGTTGACACATGCCGTGGGCATTTCCAGAATGCTTCCGGATGCTTGTTCCACCCACACCAAGACTTAATCCTGTCCTGTGGCGAAGATAAGACGATCAGAGTGTGGGATTCGCAAAAGCGCACAGCCGTCCAATCCTTTAAACGAGAGAATGATCGATTCTGGGTTATTGCGGCTCATCCCGAGATTAACTTGTTTGCGGCTGGCCACGACAATGGTGTCATGGTTTTCAAGCTTGAAAGAGAGCGCCCCGCATCTACCGTCCACCAAAATACGCTTTTCTTCATTACCAAAGAGAAGCATGTCCGATCTTACGATTTCCAGAAGAACCTCGAAAGCCCGACTCTGCTGTCTTTGAAGCGCCTCGGAAGCGCCTGGGTTCCTCCGCGAACCCTGTCTTACAACCCTGCTGAGCGATCTGTTCTTGTTACATCGCCTGCTGATGGTGGATCCTACGAACTTATCAACCTTCCACGGGATGGCTCAGGTGCTTTGGATTCCACCGATTCAAAGCGCGGCCAGGGTAACTCGGCCATCTTCGTTGCGAGAAATCGTTTTGCTGTATTAAATACGTCCACTCAGACAGTGGACATAAAGGACCTTTCCAACAATACCGCGAGGTCGTTTAAGCCTCCTATTGGGACGACGGATATCTACTTCGGTGGCACCGGAAACCTTCTCATCATCACACCCACCGCTGTCCATCTATACGATATTCAGCAGAAGAAGAGCATTGCTGAACTGGCCGTTAATGGTGTCAAGTACGTCGTCTGGTCCAACGATGGCCTTCACGCCGCGCTTCTCAGTAAGCACAATGTCACCATCGTCACCAAGACCCTGGAGCAGGTTAGCACACTACATGAGACTATCCGGATCAAAAGCGCCACATGGGATGACGCGGGTGTTCTTCTATACTCAACGCTCAACCATATTAAGTACACGCTCATGAATGGTGATAACGGTATTGTCAGGACACTGGACCAAACGGTGTACCTCGTCAAGGTTAAAGGCAGGAATGTTTATTGCCTCGACCGATCGGCCAAGCCAAAAGTTCTTCATATTGACCCCACCGAGTACCGCTTCAAGTTGTCCTTGGTCAAGCGCAACTATGAAGAAATGTTACACATTATTCGCACATCGAGTCTTGTTGGCCAGTCTATCATCTCCTACCTGCAAAAGAAGGGTTATCCCGAAATTGCCCTACAATTCGTCCAAGACCCGTCCACCCGTTTTGAGCTTGCCATAGAATGCGGGAATCTGGATGTGGCGGTCGAGATGGCTAAGGAACTTGACCGACCGAAGCTCTGGGCCAGGTTAGGAAATGAGGCATTGGCGCATGGAAACCATCAGATCGTCGAAATGTCATACCAGAAACTGAAACAGTTCGATAAACTCTCATTCCTATACCTCGCGACAGGTGATCATTCCAAACTGGCTAGGATGGCCAAGATCGCTGAGCACAGAGGTGACTTCACTGCCAGATTCCAGAACGCATTATACCTGGGCGAAGTTGAGGACAGAATACAGATGTTCAAGGAGGTTGATTTATGTGAGTGGACACCCAACTTAGCTTCCAAAGAGATGCTAACAGGTTTTTAGACCCCCTGGCATACATGACAGCCAAGGCCCATGGTCTTGAAGATGAATGCCAGTCTATCTTAGAAATTGCCGGCATTACAGAAGACCAACTAAACCTACCGAACTTGGGACAGCCTCTCACAATACCAAAACCAGTGGTTCCTACATTCAAGGCGAATTGGCCTACTAAAGCGGCATCGCAGTCCTTCTTCGAGAAAGCTTTAGCCGGTCAATTAGAAGGCATGACGCTCGAGGATGAGCCTGCAGCTACAAATGGACTTGACGATGGTGAGCTCGCCGAGGAAGACGCTGGCGCCAAGCGGAACGGTGCCATGGATGTCGATGAGGAGGAGGATGTAGGTGGTTGGGATATGGGTGATGATATTGTTCCAGAAGTCGAAAGTGAATTAGTCAACGTCGAAAGCGCAGATAGCGGCGCCGGCAGTAGTGAGGCAGATTTATGGGCTCGCAACTCTCCCATAGCAGCCGATCACATCGCGGCTGGGTCCTTCGAGTCTGCTATGAATCTGCTTAATCGCCAAGTAGGTGCGGTGAACTTTGCACCACTAAAACCCCGATTTATGGAGATTTACTCGGCCACAAAAACGTATCTCCCTGCGGGTGCCGGGCTGCCGCCACTCGTTAATTATATACGCCGCACTTTAGACGAGACAGATCCTAGGAAGGTCCTCCCCATCATTCCCCGGGACCTCGAAAATCTTGCATCCAATGACCTACAACAGGGTTACGACTCTATGCGGTCGAATAAGCTCGAGGACGGCGTGAGAATCTTCCGAGGCATCCTCCATGCCATCCTCACCAACGTGGTCTCGAGCGAAAGTGAAGTTGCTGAAGCCAAGAAACTCATCACCTCGGCTAGCGAATACACTGTTGCCATGTCGATCGAGCTGGCCCGGAGAACCCTCGGCCCACCTGACGTTGTGAATAGCAAGCCTGAGTTGGTCAAGCGCAGCCTAGAGCTAGCATCGTACTTCACTATTCCCAAGATCGAGGTCCCTCATCGCCAACTGGCCCTTCTAAATGCTATGAATCTAGCATTCCGAAGCAAGAATTATAGCTCGGCGCTTAGTTTTGCCAACCGCATGCTTGCAAATGGCGGTGCTGCCAGAAACTTGGAGACGGTAAGAAAATTGCTAGTCAAATCCCCGCATAGTCAACCATCTAACGCAATCGTGCAGGCCAAGAAGATAAAGGCGCAGTGCGAGCGCAACCCCCATGACGCAGTGGAGATTGAATATGATCAGTTCGCTGAATTTGATGTTTGTGCTGCAAGTCATACGCCTATCTATAGCGGTACGGCATACGAAGAGTGTGCCTTCGATGGTTCAAAATACCACGCTAAGTACAAAGGCACCGTTTGTGCCGTGTGCCAGATTTGCGAAGTCGGCAAACACGGTAGTGGTCTGAGACTATTTGCGTAGATAGACAGTATCTCTCCTTCCCCTTTAACTTGCGAGGATCAAGAAAATATTATCACGGCTATAGCAGACAGCGATACGACAAGATCGAAGGGGGTAAAGAAAAAAACGCCAGATTTCCTAGGGAGCGGAAAGGCGAAGGGTTAGGGCTTAGTCCAAATGTGTTGAAGTATAATCACTACGTGTGTGGAAGCGCTGCTAAATATACCGTGTTGTTTGTTTCCGATTTTTCAACCTGATACGCATAACTGGCCGTTGACTAGTACATGAAAACTTACCAGCATGAACAGGTATGAATGTATGTAGTAGGCGTCTCGCGAGTCCTACGCTCATAGTCGCTAAGTAGGTAGGTATATTTCGTGAAACCAAGGTTATGTCTTCGTCTCCGTCCTAACCACTATGCAATTAATTGCTGGCAGCTTCCCAAGGCCCGGAACGTATATATAATTATGGTATTCGCAACCCAACCATTTCATCTCTTCTATTCTGTGTATCCTCCGTTAATCAAGCGCTAAATGTTGTGTCATCATGGCATCTGTCGTATTGTACCAAATAATAGTGTGAAATAGCCAAGATATAGATAGTTGGAAGGCAACAATTTATCAATAATTACTTATTGGGTAGGTAAATTCCAGAGAGAATTGATATGCTGGTCACCTATCGACGCGGCGGTTTTCTTTCCGTGTATTTGCTCTATTTAGTCTAATGGGCAATCAATGGTTTGCCCCTAATGCTCAGGTGACTGACTTAATCCATACAAAATTATTGGCGAGAATAGTGCTGCAGCCGACAACGATTCAGCCCCAGCGCAGATCATCATCAACGTCGGTCTCTCGCCGTCTTCCGTCAACCCCGTGCTTCTCTCTTCCCCTCACCCGATGACAGTATTTTAATACTCCTATCGATAGTTCATGTACGCATTTGGCGAAGAGTGATTATAATATCCCGTGATACAGTGATGCACGAGAGCTCGAGAGACCAGACCAGACCATGCACCCACGATGACAAAATCATCTGGAGCACCAACACGGTGGGAATTAAACGATAGTCTCGAGCTCCCGCGCATAACCGAGCGCGTTTTCGATAACCATCTGGCTGATATCTTTTGTATCCGCTGCATCATCGGCACCTTCGGCGGCCGGGAAGTAGATATGGCCATCGCGGACGGCCCATCCTCGCTGCCGCGCAAATTCGATGACGGCGCCTTCTGAGTCGAGGAAGAGAAGCGATTTTGTACTACTCAATGGTAACGAAGGATAGGCGCGTTCGCTGCTAGATGCGATCTCGGATCGGATCTGGGAAGTAAGGATCTGTATAGCGCAAGGGCATAGGGTTAGTTGGCGTCGTCATTGGTCGGCTTCTAGCACTGCAATGGGTGGACATAGATTGCCAGCATGACAGAGTTAAGCATAAATGATTATTTACGTAGGAAGCAGAACTTACTTCGGAGAATACCCCGTACTCTTCACTTGGCACCTCCCGGCTCTTCATAGCTTTCCAAACACGATCGTAGCTACCCTCCATCAACCATCGCTCCAGCTTAATCGGGTATCCGAGGTAGCGGTCATGCTCGATCTCTTCACTCCCACGTGCGCGCGTGCTCAGTACTTCCAGCTCTGAATGGAACTCGGCATAACGGCCTTGCGTCAGCAGGAGGAGCAGATACAGGCCTGTGACTTTGTTCCGGTTCTCGGTGCTCGCCGTCTCGGTGTCGTCGGTCAGCTCGTAGAAGGGCTGCAGCTGCGACACGTACCGCGTGAATGCTTCGGCATTCTTCGCTCTGATACTAAATAAGGCGCCGGCCTCGTATACTTCTCTTGCGAGGGCAAGATGTGAGGGCGGTGTGGAGGGCGACGGTGTTACGGCCTTGAGCTGGAGCAGGGCAATCTTGGCTTTAGAGAGCAGCTTGGATGCCTCGGTATAGGGAGCGTTTGGGTGGGATTTTAGCTGAGAGAGAATCTGCTGGAGGGTACGTTCGGCCATGTTGGCGGGTTTTGGAGGGGGTGTTAACTCTGGACGATGTTCAGACAACGGTGATATTAGAGAGGATGCTGATGTCGAGGTCGATGTCGATGGTGATGGCGATGGTGAGGGTGATGGAGACGAAGAAAGGACGCCCGGTACAGAGAGGCCAGTAGTGTGTACCCTGATCTCAGGCAGCGCTTCTAATTTCGCAGCTTGTTGTGCTTCGTATTGGGGTGGCCTATTTCGCTGGGGCTGATTAGTTTCGAGGTGTGGGAAGGGTTCTCGTGAATTCGTCGATATGGGTGTTGTTGGTCTGGCAAGCCACGGCATGCAACAGCAACAGGCTGAAAGGCTGACGAAAGACGACCGGACAAGCTGGAGCTTGGCGTTTGGCCCACTAGATTTACTAGGGATCCTTAGGTCGTTATTAGCGGGCCTGGCCAATAATCCCAGAGCTTTAACCATGATGTGGTAGGCAATTAAGTACGGTCAGAAATTTGTGGCTCAGTAAGTCGCCAAGATCATGGCACAGCCACAATCTCCTCGGAGTAGGTTCTTCGCAGGAAGCCGTTGGGATATCTCCTTCACTAAATTGAAGACAAGACTCAACATTGTCGGCAATATGGACCGAGATACATATGGCAGGAAGAATGGGATGTCGAGGTCTTTCAAACTCCTAAATATCAACTTTATAGCTACAGATCCCAACGCCACTAGTCATATCACATGGCAACAGCCTGTACATGTGCCATGTCAGATTAGGGTACCAATTATAGTTAGGGAGACTGGCCACGTTCAGATACAACCACGGGCATCACACGTGTAGTGCTATGTGTAGCCAGCTTTTCCTTGGGATTCACTGTTTCCAAGCCGTGTACACCATGTCACAAAATGAAAAATTGTGCTTCCGATAGGGATCTTGCCAACTGGGTACCGACCTCATGTTCCATTTCCGTGGGCTATATACGTATGTATATCGGCACCGCCCCGTCTCAATTTTGAGAAATGATTTTATAATCATGTAGGGGCAATACCCGGTATTAAACTAATAGCTGCGTGAGTTCAATCGTGGGAGCCCCAGGATCCCTTGTCGCAGATCGGGGGCAAGGTTCTCTAAAACCCAAGGGTTATGTGTTTGTGGGACTGTATAGAAGGGAAAGGCTTGTTGTTCTGGCTGAATTCATAGTAGACCAAATACTACATAGTAGCAACATAAATAGCAACAGGTTGAGGGATGCGGGATGATGGATGAGGCTGTGACTATTTTCCAGCACACGAATCTCCGCCGCCCTAGCCCGATCTCATGTTTAATCCCACTGGACCATTTTAGTAATATCAAGCACGTGGATGCTATAGGTAAGTATATATTTTCATACTTAGCTTATCGACAATCAAACCGTACACCCTAAACTCTGCATCGTCCCAGCATAAGCTCCGATGGTAAGTACATATCTAATTGGTGCTGTGAGGCGAGGGATGGGCACCTTAAATCTGATATCACCGTTACTGGTCACCCAGGTTCGCATCACAGGATTCCGCCAAGCTAGGGGGGCTAGTGGTAGCACTTTCACTAAAATGTTTGCTTTGGCCTATCGTGAACTAGGAGTATGTCATATGTTTCAAGTATTTCAAAGGAAGTCGGTAAAAACGAGAGGATGTCACGATGCACATGAGGCCCAGGAGCTATGTCTACATAGTATGTATGATCTGTATGCATACCTCCCTTACCTACCCTGACCTATGTTGAGCTCGCTTAGCTGTAAGGGAATTGGCGTGAAATAGGCTGAGTGAAAGACGAAAAGACCGAGTTGAGAATCTGAGGATCCTCGAAACCTTTTCTCTCCTACTTTTGTCCTTCATATCTCACTAACCTTAGTATATATATGATTATGTTGCTTCTGGTCAAATTCGCTGGCCAACCTAACGCGTTAACATATACGTGTTACCGGGACCAAACTGTTTGATCATCACAATTATTTGTCGGCACAACTGTATCGCAGCCTGTAGCTATAGCAATGTATATACCTTCCCACAAGCTGCTTATTCACTTGACACCTCGTATGCCGTATTGCGTTTTTGTGCGCAGGTTGATTGACTCAGGCAACTCACCAACCCATTGATCGGACTTCCTTTTCTTTTCCGTCCTTATTCTCTTAATCTCTCGTCACACGAGCAACCTTGCCTGCTATATCTCAGAAAGACATTCATATATCGCCTCTTGAACGAACGAAGCTGACGAGGAAATCTTCCCCGAAATGGCGACAGAATCGTCTCCGCCGAGGGCGGCCATGGCTCCAGGTAAGCGCCGTGTTCCCTACCCTCCTGCAATTTTACATTCCATCGTTATGGCGTTACTCGAGTTCGAGAGTTGGGTTGGCGACGGCGGATCATAGCGACTCTCTATTTGTCTTCCCTCCATAGCTTGTAAGTCTATTCGCAACGCATTTAAATTCTTATGCACGAGGGGTCCATCAATCAGGGCACTCCAGTCGTCGCGTGGCAGCCCGGGAAATACTCCTCTTTAGTAGGTTATTTAGTGCAGGCCTGCCACGATCGCAGACCGTGTCTCTTCATTCCTTAAGCTAGGAGGTATGGACACACCTCGAAGTTACATTCCAATCTGGGATCGAACGCCGGGATTTGACAAGAAACGACTGTGGCTCATACCGCCGGCTTATCCTACGCCTGCATCTCGTGTCAGCTAGGAGCCAGCCTGGAAGCTACGAAGTGACCGAAGCCCACTAGCAAGCGCGCTAGAGGCCAAAGCAGCCCAGTGATCCTAGCACGACGGATACGCTAATAAAAGTCCAACCCATGCCAACGATTGAACCCCTCCACTACCTGTCGCCCACTTGCATCATGCAAAACGATTGAGCAATACCTAATACATACCTAAGATGTACATTGGATCATGGGGATGGGCCTGCCACATAACAGCTAGTACTAGTACCTGCACTGCCCTAGCTTGACGAACCAGCACGCTAATCACGGATACCGATCCCGACAAGCTGCGGTTTCCAGTTAGGCACTCATCCCCTTCATATCTATCATACTAGGAATACACACACATATATATATGGTCATTGCGCCCTGGCATAACAGAAAGGAGGTGCGTTGGCAACAGTTCGTCCCCTCTCCGCCAAACTGTGTTGGTTGAGTCAAGCATGTGTCAAGAGGAACCGCCCGCACTGATAAGTGAGACCTGATACCGTCACACTGTCCCTTTCGACCGGCCACGGAAAGAAGAAGAATATAATCATCTGAAACCTTTGCGGCTACCGTTATCGCGAACCCTCTTCTTATCGGTCACGTTGACATCATCACGGCTGTTACTGGCTTTCCTATCCTGTTCCCTTCCAGGCCACGAGACATATCTGCAAATCGCATCAAGCCTAAGAAAGCCTAAGAAAGCCTAAGAAAGAAACAGAGAAACAGAGGGCGGAAGGTTCAGGGGTTGCAGTGAGCTTCAAGAAGCGGACAGGCACAAGAGAGAGAGATCCGCCAGGCCCCCCGCGAAAGCCAGAAGAGCCCCGCCTCGTCAACCAAAAATCCCCCCCAAATTCCCCCTCCCCATTCGTCTTCGCGCTTGCGGCGGACATTTAGAGCAGGGAGGTCCTAGGCCACAGCCTACCTAGAAGACCATCTACAGGAGGATACCTACCTATTTATTTGCATTTATAGGCCCATTACCGCACAAAGCAAAGCTGACCTGCATTTGGTCATTGGACTTGTTGTACCTCTGAGGTATCTTTTTCAATATTTGGGCTGACATCTTGTTTTGCAATCTATGCAGGTCCATCGCCGGCCGACGATTCTTTATTAGACATGCCTCAATTCGGAGCCACCTTCTACCCAGGCGGCCAGGACGACTTTCTCATGCCCGAGGTCTTGGCCCCCCTACCGCAAAGGTGCGTATTTCCCTCTTGCTTTCACCTTTATGTACATTGTATATTTTATATTGTATGTGGCTAGGGAAGAGACGTCTTGACATCCCTCCTGTCTTCTGTTTTGTTCCTTGCGTTTTTGTATTGCGCCTGTTTTTGTCCTTGTTTGCTGCGACGCACAAAACCACCAAGGCATACCCGCATTTCCCCTCATGACGCACTATCACAGCTTGGGGTAGTTCGTCTCTTAGCCCAGTCTTCGCGAGCTAATAAGAAGAACAGGGTTATGCCAGAAGTCCCCGAGAACATGCAACAGGGCCTACAACGTATGGAACTTGAAGCTACAGAAGTTGGCCACAGAAACGCAAACAACGGAGCTGAAGCCAGAGCTGCATCTGCCTCTGGCACTCGCCATCGCCGTGAACCCTCGCTCTCCAACGTCATCAACAACAATAACACCAACGCTGGAAACTACGGCCAACAATACCAGCCAGGCAGACCAAAGCCCACCGATTACAGCCCCGCCTCCAATTTTAGCCCTTTCAGCGAGCGTGACGACAACACACAGTTTGAGAAGAGTCTCCAAGATATGAACGAACTGCCGTCCTTTTCGCCCTTCCCTAGGGTAACCGGGGAGCACATCCCTCCCAGCGACGAAGAGAAGGAGACGGTCCTCGCCAATAGTAGACAGCATGTTCTGCACTCTAATGACCCCGATATGCAGATATGCTGGGCCCGCGACGTTTTGTCCTACGTGGAAATAGCCGCCGAGGCTGTCATGCGCGAAGCCGATAGCGCCCGAAATAGCAACGACCGAGAGCTACCCGCGCGGCCGATAACGCCCAAGATCGAACACGAGTTGCGCATTGACGCCATCCAGATTGTTACGCACTTGGCTGACCAAGGCCACCCCGAAGCGCTGTTCATCCGAAGCAAATGGCTCGAATTTGGGAAATTCGGGAGGCGCCAGGATAAGAAGGAAGCCTTCAGCGGCTACATGAGATCAGCACAACAGGGATGGGGCCGCGCGAATTATCGCATTGGCATGCTCTACGAAGGTTCGAATGACATGGAAAAGGCTCTACAATATTATCAAGCAGGCCTCGCCCTCAAGGACTCGGCCGCAGCGTATCGTTTGGGCATGATTAACCTGCTCGGGCAGCGTGGCATGCCCAAGGACATTGCTAGAGGCCTAGACCTGATTCATCAAGCCGCTGACACGGCTGACGAAGACGCTCCTCAGGGCGCCTTCGTCTATGGCATGTTGATAGGGCGAGACCTTCCAGACGTCGTGGTTCCCGAGGGGGTGTTATCCTATGACCTAGCCGTTGCCAGGCAATACATCGAAAAGGCTGCCTATCTAGGGTTTGCCAAGGCCCAACTGAAGATGGGCCAAGCATACGAGCTATGTCAGCTCGGATGCGAGTTTATGCCGGCTCACTCATTACATTATTATGGACTAGCTGCCCGTCAGGGCCAGCCCGAGGCATGCCTGGGCGTCAGCCGGTGGTTTTTATTCGGATTCGAGGGCAGTTTCGCTAAGAACGAGCAACTGGCGTTCAAATACGCCCAGTTGGCAGCTAGAGCAAAGCTGGCGACGGGTGAGTTTGCTATGGGCTATTACTATGAGATTGGTATCGCGGTCGAGAAGGATATAAGAGAAGCACGCAAATGGTATGAACTGGCTGCGGAGCACGGGAATAAAGATGCCGTGGGACGACTAGAAGGCCTATCAGAATCCAGGGTACTTTCCAAAGAAGACCACGAGACGGCAACATTGACGAGAATCAAGTCCAAACATGGCTCGCAAAGGGGGAAACGACCGGATCGGTTCAAACAAGCCAACAACACCATGCCCGCCCTACCAGAAAGCCAGCCATCGCCCAGAGTATCCCCCCTGCCCTCGCCTCGGTCGCAAAACTTCGGCGGTCATGCCGATTATCCCGACCCGTCGCAGCCAGGCCCGGCCGGTGCAAAGCAGCCCGCTTTTACCCTAAATCTGCCCAATCGAACGCAATCCACGGCACCTTATCCAGACGACGACAGACCAGCCCCTCTCAACGTGAATCGGCCAACCTCCGTCACGCCTTACCCAGAGGATGATATACCAACGCATAAGCTGCAGTTATCTTCTCACTATAATCCAGCTATCAGGGCGTCGGCAGGACCCAGTGCCGATCGCCCAGGAAGCGCATTTGGTATTCGCACACAATCGCCAGGTGCACCGGGCGCTATGCGTGCACACTCGGGCGGCCAACTTCCCATTCCATCTGCCGGTATAGATCCGAATCGCGGTCGTCCCGTATCAGCGGGATGGCAACCGCAAGTCTCCGGTGGCTATCGACAGCCCAGTCCCACCTCCCGTCCGCAGGACCTTCGTCCTCAGGGAGCAGATTATAACCAGCGACTACCTTCTGGTCAGTACGACCGTCCTCCAAGTGGCCTTCCTTCCCACCCTGGCCCGAATCGCCTGACGAAGTCGGCACCCAATGCCGGGAGAGGTGGACCGTTACCGCCGCAAGCGGGTTACGGCAGTAGGGACTCTTACGGCCCGCCTCACGCCCCGGGTTCCCGGATGTCAGCTGGTGGCCCTCCGGCCAGTGGATCACCTGCTCTGAGCGGAGCGCTCGGGCCTCGCGGCGGCCCGCCTCCTTCTGGAGGTCTGCCCCAAGGTGGCCCGAGGCCGGGAAATAATGTCCGGCCGGCCTCAGGCATGCCGCCACATGATCAGGGTGGGCGTTCTAGTGCGCCGCCGCCGGCGCAAGGCCGTCCGAGCCCAGCGCCGAGTACACCTGCCTCGACTGCTTCGGCGCCACCCAAACCCGCTAAGACCGGACCAAACAAGACAGGGCCAGCTACGTTTGAGCAGATGGGCATTCCTCAAGGAAAGCAAGACGATGACTGCGTAAGTCCCTTTGTTACATTCTGTCCTTTTCAGTTTATTCTCTTCCCATTTCTTCACAGTCACCAAGGGGTCTTTTCATTGCTAATCTCAGATTTACAGGTTGTCATGTAAAATTTCCTTCGAGACTATTTGATAAGTCCTGGCATTGTGTTTCTGCAGGCAGGTAGCGACCACGTTGCCAGGGTGTTCCTTTTTAATGATACCATCTTTGTTTACTCCCTTGCACTCTCATGATCATGACCGGTAAGGCGATGGGAGAAAGACAAGACAAGCATAGAGATACGGACTATGGGCAGGAAAGTTTGACGACGGGCATAAGAGCATACTGCATCTGACGGAGTTTGATGCGATTGACCGGAACACCAGGGCCCATAGATAGAAAGAAAAGTCGGCTACGCATTTCGTAGACGGCCAGAAAGTAATGGCATGTGGTTGAGTGTGTATACAACGTACCTATAAAGGTGAGGACTTGTAGCATTGCATTATATGGCGATATGTAGGGAGAAAAATATAAATAAATGATATTGAGGAAGGCAGTAATAGGATGATGAGTCTAGGAATGTGTGAATAGCGGGTTGTCTCGAGAATACCGCTTTATCATGCGGACCATTCAGATGTAGATACTGCTACTACTTATAGACATAATCAATCAGTGTAGTGTGTATTACTCAATAGAAGAAGGCTTTCTCTAAGGGCATCATTTTCTCTATCTCTGTCGCCGCTGACCACTTTGTGGCTACCTAACTTACTGCCTTCTACTCATCGTCTCTTTTCCTTCCTTCCTTGTTCCCTTTCTCTTCTTCTTCTTCTTCCTTTTTTATTTTTTTATTTTTTTATTTTGTCTTTTCTAATTATTTATTTATTATTATTAAGAAACCAAAAAAAAAAACCTCCTTTACATCCTTACTGCCCGGGGTTCCTTCTAATTTCGCCGACATGACAACCTTTGGTTCTTACGGCTTTCCGGCTAGCTAGTAAGTACATTATAAACTCTCAGCTGCGCAACGTTTTTTTAATGTTTTGGGGAAACCATAACATAATGAAAATATATCCGTAACTTCCACTAGACACCTAAACATTCATCTTCGATAGGCCCAGACTATCTTCAAAACTTAAGATCTCTTGATCACCTAAGGGTATCTGTTGACCTTACTTCAAGCCACGGCGCAATAACTATCATTAGAGCCAAAGTGAGACGAGTTACCAAGGGAATATAGTATATAATCAAGGTTCATTTATGTTCTGCTCTTTTGCTGCACGCCATGCTAATGCTGCTCTAAGATATCTAGACTCTTTCTTGGGTTTAGCTCACGCTCGTATCTTTGGAAAAGTACATGAAGTTCAGCCATGTTTCCCATAGCCGCATATATGAGCCTCGTCATGCTATCCATCCCAATCCATGATTTCCCACGACGCCAATCTAGTCCGAAAGCAACAATTAATGCGAAATGTATTGGAACACGGCCGAGACTTCCTTCTCGTCACGTTCTTGTCTGAGCAAGTGATCTTGTATAGGCTCAAGCCCTTCGTTTGCAAAGTGGTTCCAGGTGCTGGTATCACCATACAGCATGGCAGGTGCCTTGATGTATTGACGAGGCGCGCCGGGCTTACAACGTTTGCACTTGAAGGTATCGTGAGTATCTGAGAGAGTATCAGGCCGGTATTGGAAGAGCTCTCGCAAGCTGTCGAGGGAGAAATGGCGTTCAACATCCTCTGCCGAGTCGACGACGCAGCTCGAGAGTGACTGCTTGTGAGATTGTCGCTGGAATATCTTCTCCTCGATGGTACCTGTGGCGATAAACCTGTATACGAAGCAGTCCTTCTTCTGCCCATCACGCCATACACGCGCCAGTGCCTGCTGGTCCGCTGCTGGATTCCAGTCTGGATCGAACAGCACCAGTCGGTTTGCGCCGATCAGATTCAGACCGCAACCGCCGGCTTTACTCGACAGGAGGAAGACAAACTCGCTCCCTTCTGGATCGTTGAACTTGTCGACTAACTTCTGCCGTTTGTTCACAGCCATCTGGCCATCAAGGCGGAATGAGCCATATCCGCGGTGACGACATAATTTCTCAAATAAGTCAAGCGTTTGTGTGTAGTTGCTGATTAGAACTATCTTGTCTGTTGTGTCTTGTCGAATTCGAGCAAGCATGCGATCGAGTACCTGCATCTTCCCCGAATACCATGGCTTGATGTCTCGGTCGCGACCCCGGGCTTCCTTCGGCACATAATCATCGGGCCAGCACTTTTCGCTACCCGGCAGGTCTTCAGCAAGGTTAAGGAGGTCGGGGTGATTACAAAGTTTCTTGAGTATACCGATGGCCTTGAGAGGTTGACTTCCTTTGCCACGCAACAAAGCTTGAATATCTGGGCTCTTGATGAAATAATTGTAAAGGTTCAGTTGGAAATCGGCGAGGTTGCAAAATACAACATGCTCGTACTTGACAGGGAGATATTTGGAGAGGATATCATTGGTTCGTCGAATGATGAATTTATTGACAACGCCAAGCAACTCTACGAGGCATTCGTCCCCCCTTTGGCGTTCCTTCTCCGTCGCATCGGCGTCTCGGCCTCGGAGAATGGGTATTTCGTATCGTTTTCGGAACTCAAGACGTGATCCCAGAAGGCCAGGGTTGGCAAAGCTGATGAGAGCGAAGTACTCCGATAGATCGTTCTGGATGGGTGTACCGGAAAGAATCACACGCCTACTCACATTCAAGCTGTTCAGAGCTGTGAATGTTTGGCTGTCTCCATTCTTTAGACGATGACCCTCGTCGCATAACATCAAACCGATTTTCGTGTTCTTCAGCTCTTCCACATTCAAGCGCAGAGTCTCATACGAGACGATAATGACGGGCCGCGTGACTGCACGACCGGTTGAGATAGCCCACTGCCGAAGCTGGCGCGTCAACTCTTCTTTAGACGCCTTGCCGTCAATAGCGAAAGGCGTGATAGCATCGGCACCAAGCCACTTCACAAGCTCATTCGCCCAGTTGCGCACCAGACTGGAGGGGCAAGCCACAATGGCTTTCTGGATGGTGGACTTGCCGGCATCGGGTGATTGCTTGAGCAGGGTCCACAGTAATGTGATGCATTGCAGCGTCTTGCCAAGACCCATTTCGTCGGCCATGATGCAGCCATTGGCTTTCTCATCAATCATTCCTGTCACGCATTTATACATGAACTTGACACCCTCGATCTGATGCGGGCGGAGGACTTTGGCTAATCTTGGATCGATGACTACGGGGACTCTGGGACGCTCTCCTTGAACCTTCTTTTTGATTCCCAAAATCTCAGCTAAGCTCTTGTGGACAAGAGGAGCATCTATCTTAGTCTTCGGCTCTTCTTCTTTCTTGTCTTCGGCCAGCTTAGCCGACTCTTTGGGCTTGTCATCAATAGTTGGGTCATAAAGGACGATGGCAAACTCTCCACTGGGGTCATGCAAAGGTTTTGCCACAAACGCAGCGCCCTGTCGTAGGCCGAGAGTGGGCGGGGGGCGATTCGGATTGTACCCGGCAACATCTTTGTTGATTAGAGGCACGGCGAAGGCCTTTTTGAATACCTGATCTTTATCTTTGGGTCGGAAGACGGGAAAGCGGTTGGCATCTCTATTAGCTAGTGCTAAACGATCGGCATTGGTGTAGGGTTTGTCAGGGGAATCATTGTCGGTGCCATCGGCGCCTTTGTAGTCAACCTTTCTCCGTTTTCTCGCCGGACGGTCGGTTGCTGGTGTTCTTGTGGCAGAACCAGGGCACTTGAATGGCTTATATAGTTGATCGACGGACTTCTGTGGGACGAGGCGTTTTCCGGGTGCTGAATACGGCTTCCGTGGTGTTGCCAACGGCGTGGCAGGACTCGCCCTTCGCAGTTGATTAGAACGGTTTAATCCATTTACTAGGTGGGTTGGGGTTATACGGTTACACACATGGTATATTCGGGAGATTCCAAGGTCAATGACGGGTGGTTAAGCAAACGATGCCGAATACTGCTATATAAAATGCAGGATGGGAAGATGGTTTAATTCGTTAGTAAAGGTATAGTTTTGGATATTACACGGGAAGAGCCGTATGAAAGTGCCGTCTCTTCCGGTGTTACTCTATCTAATAGATGTTGGTTGTTGACTTGGGGAATTGGGGGGAAGGCGCGTCAACGCGACAATACGGTCCAGGGTAAGCAGGTACCATTTAGTGGAGACTTGACACCAAGTCACATGACCTATAGCTTCTGCAGTGTCTAGCATGCCTAGGTCCCCTTAAAAATGATGATCAGGAAGGTCGGATTCGGATTGACACCGGTTTTGTCCCTAATTTATCCCTATCAAAAGGCCAGTTGGTTGCCGCCTATCTAACCTTGAAAGCGGAAGAAAGAATACCACACATCGAGCTGTGACAGCCCAACACTGCTACGGCCATCAATATGAGGAATCTACCTATACTGAGAGCCAAGAGGAGCTTATCAGCTCCACTTACCCGGAAACCCCCCTTGCGCCTTATCTCGCTCCATACATATACCACTTTGCCTAAGGCTAGCCTGTCAAGTGTCAGTGGACTAACCTCAGCCTAGGTAACATTTAAGGTTACTGCTTTACTAAGGCAGCGGCTCCTGTTGGTGCAACGGAGGAGGGGTACAAGGTAAGTGAGTGACTTAGGCACCCAGACTGTAACTTGAAGTGTGAGTATGCAGTTTTTTGTGTGCATATGATCGATAGTACCGACTCTCTCGTGATTAAATACCTAGTATATATATCTCTATGTAATTCGTTCGATCAGACCTGTTAGATCCTCTTTCTCGTTCTAACAAGACAAGCGGTGCGCCAGTCTCCGTACCTACTTCATTATCTGGCATCGGTCGAATATGCTACTAAGCTGCCATCACTAGGCGATTGTCGCAAATCCCGAAATCCCGAACTGAGAGATAACTTGCTGTTATTATCAAAGTCATTCAAACCGTCACAGCACCGTTTTTCATGTCTGATGACTTTTGGGCAGGCTATTTCGGCGGTGCCGTGGGCATCGTGGTCGGCAACCCACTTGACCTGATCAAAGTCCGCCTTCAAGCACTCCCTCATGTCCAAATCCAGGGCCTCTTTCAACCCTTACCGGTAGAGCCTACCCTATCAGGACAGCGCCTATCGTCGTCACCATCACCTCGGCGCCTAACCTCGCCTCTGCTGTCGAATTCATTTCCCTCAGCTTCGACTTTCAGTAAATATTTCCAAACGAAATCTTCACTCGTGACTGGGACGGCGGCCCCTGTTCTCGGATGCGGCGCGCTGAATGCCATTCTTTTCGTGGCGTACAACCGAACGGAGGAGGCCCTCAACCGATCTTTTCGGACTGCTAGCACTCTGAATCCCGACGGAGTTGATAGTTTCACCACAGGGTCCAACCTCTGGACGACGTGGTTGGCGGGTGCAGCCGGCGGTCTAGCAACATGGGGCATCAGCGCGCCAACGGATTTGATAAAATGCAGGGCTCAGCTCGCAGCCGCGCCTTCATCCGGAGCAGCCACGCCGTCAAGCTATCAGATAGCCCAGCACATCATCCGCACCGAAGGCATCCGGGGCTTGTATTACGGAGGCGTAGTGACTCTGCTGCGCGACAGCATCGGCTACGGGTTTTATTTCTGGGCCTATGAGCTCGGCGGCCGGATCATGACCTCTTTCCTGGCGCCACAACAGCCTTTCCCCTCTCCTTCGTCGCTCAGCCTCGTCAATAACAATGTTATAAATGAAGGCGCTGTGATACCGACTGCATTTTCCACGAAGGAGATACTCAAGGTGCTAGTGTGCGGCGGCATAGCTGGCGTAGTGACTTGGGCTAGTGTCTTCCCTCTCGATGTCGTTAAGACGCGTGTTCAGGCCCAAGTTTGGCCATCTGGTGTCTCTGGCTCAGCCTTAAGACCGCTTCTGGGAACAAGTACAGTGAGACGAAAGGGAGCTCTGCAGATCGCCAGAGAGGCGTATATAGAAGGAGGAACAAGGGTGTTTTTTCGTGGCTTGATGGTGTGTAGCTTGAGAGCCTTTGTGGTCAACGCTGTGCAGTGGGTTGTTTATGAATGGACTATGCTCGAGCTAGGGCAGCGTAACCGCGATAGACGGAAAGAATCGCAAACTTGAATTTGTGACTATATAACGACTTCTAGACATCAAGGCCCCTGTGTGATCGCCACCGTACCTGTGAAACTGCATCATATCGGTCATCTAACTCTGACCGCCATCTCTTTTCTAAGTAATCGGATAGGCAATCACCTAATATGTAGTCTAGGAGCTAAATGTTCTAAAAGACATCATCTCTATTAGGTAAATGGCGGCTCCCAAACACTTCGGAAATATGTCATCTGTAGGTCATGAATGGCTCATGTTTGGCACTTGTTTACTTACTCTGCAAAAACGCTTGGGCCGATGCCACGTTGATTCTGACCTGCTCTGTCACTTCTCGCCATCTCTCCAAGAAGTTGTCCAGCTCTTGCTCACCCACTTGCATAAAAGGGCATTTCTCCATATGCCCATTTGCCTGCTCGATTTGTTGATTGGCTACCTGTACAGACTGAATCAGCAACTGTGAAGAGAGAGGAAAGAATAAGAAATAAGTGAAATAGACGCTGCCAAAGACTAGATCGCTTTAATATGCTTACCTCCAATTTAGCCTCAACAGCGACGAGGCGAGAAGCTTTTTCCTGCAACGCTGCAATTTCTCCCGCCTGCTTTTCTACTATCGCTTCTCTGGCTTTTTCCTTGCTCTCGAAAACGCTGACAAGTTGACGTAGATCTTCTTTTTCACTCGCAAGTTGTCGGTTCTCCTCTGCAAGCTTACTGCGAGCGAGTCCTTGGGCTTCAAGCGCCTTTCGTGTGGCGTTTATTTGTTCCAGATGGTGCATCTCTCTCTGGGCTGTCATCTTGGCCGCCTCTATAAGCGTAGCCTTTTGGCCCTCCAGTTCGCTTATCTGACCTTCGAGGCCCGCCCTGTCTTTCTCGAGCTTTTCTATTTGCGACCCGGATTCGGAGGCTTTAGCTTGTGCTTCTGCGAGGGCGTCAGAACTGGCCGACAACTCGATTTCCTTTGCCCCAAGCATGGATTTCACTGAATCCAATTCTCTATACTTCTTCTCGGCCTCCGCTAAGGTAACAGTCTGGTTGCGGTGGATAGCAAGCAATGCAGAGTGTCTTAAATTGCTCTCGGCTTCCTCCTGACGAGCCTGTTTCTTATCTTGTTCCGCTAGAGTGATTTTCTCTTGGGCGCCTTGTAATGCATTTTGCAGGGCTTTCCTTTCCTCTGCCGCCCTAGCTTGCCCTTGTGTAACGGCTGCCAACACAGTCTCTAGTTCTCTCATATTACCCAAGCACTGTTCCAACTGTCGGATGGGTATGGTAATGTCTGCGGGCTCATCACGCGGTTTCATCGATTCTCCTGTGTTGTTGGGTTTCGGGGAGGTATCACATGATTGACGTGAGCTGTCTAAGGGGGTTTGGACCTTGGGTCGTGATTCATCGAACTCTCTCCCAGCCACAAGAACCCCATCTTCGTGTTGCTTGACAGCATCTACCACTCTGGAAGGCAGCTTTATTGCCTCATTTGCTTTGTTCCTCTCCTCATCTTGTCCTTGTTGGCATTGACCACATGACCCATTGCCACTCACCGGTGTCTCGTCGCTCGTACTATTGCGTTCGCACGGGTTACGTACATGTGGGGCTTCGAACGTCGCCTTTTGCACTGCACTCTGTTTAAATAGACGTTCCATGATCTCAGGGGAGAAATGAATCATCTCAAGAGGTTGTTTCGACGACGGCTGTATCTTTCTTGAACCGTCGGGTTCTTGGAGTATATCTTGGAATTTTCGTGGATGTATGATCGTATTGCTCGTACCGTCAGCGTCAGAATCAAGCATCCGCTTCTTCACTCCAAATTTAGGCCGTGAGTTGTCTTTACGGGGACATTTTCTTTTGCGTCGCACCGAATCTTTATCTTTCTGACTGTTGTTGTCGTCATTGCCATCTAGAATAATGGGATCTAAACTAGTATTTCCGTGCTGCTGTTTCGTTTGTGCTTCTGTCTCTGGATTAAAATTTTTTGGCTTCCACCCCCGAAATGTCAGAAAGAATAACGCAATGGGGTAAGTTAAGCATACCTCGAGCTTGATGGTCTCGTTGGGCTCCATGATACAGCTGTGATTACCTCTCAATGAAGCTGCTTAGGGCTGTCGGCGACTGGGACGGTAATAAGGAATGGATGCTGAGAAGCGTACCCTCGTATATAATTACTTCGTATAACTGGTTGAGAACAGACAGGTACAGATTATGTGAATCGTCATGCCATAGTCGCAATTAGAGGCAAATAATTTAGAATCTGATGTACTATTTGTTGAAGCGATCCTTGTGTAGAAGTAGTAAAGTAGCACAATATCAAGGATGAGAAGGTGTGCTTTAACTTGCATCTACGATGCGAGGAAGGTAGCAGAAGGAAATGAAGAGAGCTTGGAGAAATTTTCGAGACCCCGTCTCGGAGCTTTCCCACATTATAGCTCTGTTGTTTAAATTATAATAGACACAACAGAGCAATGCATGCTTCTGCATATTAGGAATTAGGTTGATGTGTGAATGAGGTACACGACTAGGTTAGCTACCTAGGTACCTAGGTAGTAATTTAACTACCCAACTTGTGAACAGAGAATACCTAGCAGGCAATAAATCAGACGGGCAAGCAAAAACAAATAGACAAGAGTACATCGCCTTCTACCTCCTCCTAGTAATACTACTTCCGTTCTCGCTGGGTGTCAATTGTTAAGATAGAGCCTGAAGAATGAACGCTTCAACTTATATGACAAATGGAGTGAAATAAGTGTGTGTAATTACCTAAGGCTCCAGGTGGATGTCAGACAACCCTATCAGCCCACCTAATACGACTTGCTGTGTAGTAAGGGTTGTTAGGTCGATATCTGAGCTTCCTATCCGCCGTATTATACCGACTTGTCGGTTTTGAAGGCCGTCTTCAAAGCAACTGACCTACCCCAAACATGTGAATGTTTACATATGTCCGTATGTACCTTGCGTTCCTACCTATTAACTGAAGTATTAATACGACAGGGTGAGTGCCAACGTGCTTTTTGCCTGTCGAGGGGCCTGGAACTTTTTCTAGCTGAACAATACTAAGCAAGGTATCAAAGATAAGGTGCACTGATCAACGAAACAAAAGAACAACCAACAATACCTTGGTCATCCGGTTACATACCTAGTATCAGAACCCGAGTATCTAGTATCTAGGCAACAGCCCCGTAAATCCTACCAACTGCATAAAGTTGCAGCGTCATCTGTTCTGATTGGTCAAATGAGACCGGCAGACTGGTCCGTTAAATTTTCTAAGACGGGCCTCGAGCCGGAATATATAAACTGAAATTGTTTCGGACCATACCTATAGGCAGTCTGGGAAGAGGGGACGAGCTGACGAGCTGAAGAAGATAAAAATGACAGGTCGTAAGATTTTTATCGGAGCTAAATGATCCCCATAACTGATACTACCCTCTCATACCGAAAGATTTTGCTGGGACCGCGGGGGGGGTCCGGGTTCGACTCCTTTTTGTTTCATACTTTGAACCTCACATACCTATTGGAAAAATCTATATGACTCGGTGACGGTTGAAGCTGTTATAGTAGTAACTACCTATGGATGCATTTGACTTTAATCATTTGCTCAATCCATCGATTTAGGTGTCAGTTATAGTAGGCGCAGGCCCAGGTCAGGTCAATGGTATGAGATGCACCCAATCTTGTGCATGCCTCATGCGAATGGCCTCATTGAAGGAGCTCATTGTAGCCATTGAGCCCATTCACCATTGACCTGTAGTTACCTGACTTGCCCTCCTGTAATAAGGAAATCCCACAATGGCCTGTATTGAAGAATTTCTTCCCTTTTACTTCCTCATCCGTAGATCTTCAGCAAATAGAACAGTCATCCGCAGGAGCCTTGTTTCATTCAAGTAACGCACTTGCAACTGTGTCGGCTTTGGCTACTTGTCACGGAAATAACGACGTCGCCAATCCTGCGTAGGAATTAACGATATATATTCTATGTGACAACTTTTCTTTTTTCCCTCCTCTTCCTCATAATATTGCATTACGGAAAACTATATAATACTAAATTAATATACTAATTTAGAAGCCCTAATGCTGTACGAGGTCAATGGGTATTTATACCTGTAATTAGAAACTATTGTGCCTTGAGCCCATTCATACGCCACCTTCCCAATCTCACAGCCTTACATGTGGCAGAAATAGTCTATGTAGTTGTGGACCAGAATGACTGGCACTGCATAAATACTTGAGTTAGTCCTTTCTGGCCACCATATAATTTATATGTGTTTCCTGAAAGCACTACACGGGCCGCAAACTGCACCTCTGTGACTATTACTATACTAATTTAGAAATCCTGCTTGCAAGGTCGTAATCCAGCCGTACCCCTAGTATGCATTAGCTTCCGACAAGAGATATCGACTCACTCTAAAAGAACATATGCACATACCGGGCCTCCATTGGCAGCAAGTGACGTACGCACGCTTATTGGAAACAACGAGTGGAGATCCACCTACATTGGCTCGCTCCATAATCTCTCAACATCGAGATCAAAAGTAATTATCCGTCCATCTATAGAAAGTCACGAGTATAAAACGGCGACCCACAACATCTTGTAGTATACATACATGCATACATACATGCCCATGCTATTCTGCTTCTAAACCCAACACGCACCTGGCCATGGCTAGCTTTCTCCGAGGCAAGCAGGCGGGGATGCAGAATGACCTGTCTGCGAACATATTGCCGGGTCTGTTCGCGCCAGACGAGCGCTACCGATACGGTATCAATTCCCAGATAAGGTATGTATGCCGAACGGGGCTAGATTGATTTCCTAGGCTGCTCGTTTTGGGAGCTTGAGCTTACGTACCGTCCCGAACAGCTGTATGGCCTATGAACCTGTTCAGTCCCTCATCGCCGTTGGCACGAACGAGACTAGATTTGGTGGCGGCAAGATCTATGTCTTTGGCCAAGCCCGAGTCCAGAAGTTTTTTGTCCCGTCGCGGCCTTGTTCTTTCGCCGACATACAATTCTGTGCCAACCGTCTCATTAGCCTGGACACCAAGAACGAAGTCACCATCTGGGATTTGGACACTGGCACTCAAATCACCAGCTGCCACGCCCCCGGCATGGTTACTTGCATGGTGACTGATCCAATGTTGGACTGGTGTTTTCTGGGCCTTCAAACTGGTGAGATCTACGCTTACGACATTGACCGTGAGTGTTTGTCACAGTTCCGGCTCCCCAACTTCTGGGTCCAGAGAGACCCTCGAGCCCGAGCTGTGGCTCTTGTATCACTGCAGATGCACCCACGCGACGTCGGCAAGCTCCTAATAGGATACACCCATGGTGCCGTAATTTACTCTTTTAAACAGAACCAACCAACTCGGTTCTACGAATATGAGGTCCCGCCCAAAGCACCGGGCGGCAGCCACCAAGCGGTTGATTCGTTGAGGAAACCTAAACTCACGCACGCTTTGTGGCATCCTACAGGGACCTTTGTCCTTACTGCACATGATGATGCTAGCTTAGTTTTCTGGGATACGATGAAGGACGGACGATTAGTCATGGCACGTTCGCTTTACGACGTCAACGTCAACCAGCCAACAGCGCACCCCAAAACACCCCAGCCTAAACACCCTTATTTGAAGATAGCCTGGTGTTGTAAACAAAACCCGGAGGATTCGGGTCTTCTCATTGCCGGTGGCCAGATACTAGATGGCCCGCCATCAGGGTTGACTTTCTTGGAGCTCGGTATCACTCCGAACTACTCTACGTCGTCATGGCCAGTTCTGGCAGATTACCTGCAGGGCAAGCGACGAATTACTCTGGCGACTCCCATTGGTGCTGAGGTAGCCAGCTTTACCCTGATTCCCCGTGCGTCGCCACATTTCGCCGGGGCCCAGGATCCAATTGCTGTATCGGCATTAATATCGTCGGGTGAGATAGTTACAATGAGCTTCCCAAGTGGTTATCCAATTTCCCCGACTAACCAACTCCACCCCTCGCTGTCTTTTATTCACCCCTATGCTACCAGAATCACAAGCTCTACACTAAGCCGTGACAGATGGCTTGGCATGGTGGAGAATCGCCCTGGTGGCGAGTTGATTCTCAAAGGTGGCGCTCAGGCAGGGCGGCCACGGCGACGTTTCGAAGGTCGGACGATAATCCAAGTTGCTCATGCCGACAGCACTATTCGCATATGGGACGTTGGCCATGGCGACGAGATTGAAAACCCCAAGCAGCTCCAAGTCGATGTAGCCAGGGCTTTGAACCGAGTGGAGGATGTGAACATCACTGCTATGAGCTTGGCGACAGAAAGCCCGGAATTCGCTGTCGGTACCAGCAAGGGCGAGTTGGTTATATACCGGTGGGATTCCAACAAATTCTACGGCCAGGATGTAGACCAGGTGGTACGGTCGAATCCCGGAGAGCTGTCGGATATTAAGGCCAGGGCAGAACCCGACCTCAAAGTCGGCCTGCAGCCTATAACCCTCTATGAGATGATGCAGGGTTCTATCAGCGCGGTCAAAGTATCTGACGTAGGCTTTGTCGCCGTGGGGTCTGAGAATGGATTTATAAGTATCATTGACATGAGGGGCCCCTTAGTCATGTTCCAATCCTCGATAAATGAATTGTCGAGGCCAGAAAAGAAGTCATCTTTTCTAAAGAGCCGGTCGCATACGTCGAGCACCAAGGACTGGCCCGTTGCCATCGAATTCGCGGTACTGACGCTAGATGATGACAAGTACTCAAGCATCTGCTGCTTCATCGGCACGAGTGGAGGCAAACTGATCACTCTGAAGCTTTTACCATCCGGCCCTAGCTTCAAAGCTGAGCTTGCGGGAGTAGCTAATCTGGGTGACCAAATTGTATCAATCTGTCCGATCGTGGCCGACACTGGAAAGCCAGCAGCAGCGACAGGTCACACTGTTGCTGGCCTCCGCCAAGGCCTGCATGTCAATGGTCTGTTAGTGGTTGGTAAGAAGTGCCGTCTTTTCTTCCTTGTTGTCTCATAAAAAATCATCGTTTACTAATCCTGCTCAAGTCACACAAACCGAGATTCGTATTTTCAAACCTGCTACTTCCAAAGGGGCGTCGAAATCGTTTGGTGACTACCTGTGCCATGCTGCTGCGGTAACCGAATTCGAGCTGCATGGTATGGCATTGGTAGGGATGTTCGGAGATCGAAGGACTCGAGCATTTAGTCTCCCTGGGCTAAGGGAGCTTGGTAGTGCTTCGTTACCGATGATAGATGGAACCCGTATTTCTAATTCTGTTGTCACTGAGGACGGTGAGGTGCTCTGCTGGACAGGGCCGTCTGAACTAGCTGTTTTACAGGTATGGGGATCGGGTAAGGAACTTGAAAACACATCGGATATACTCATCAACCCTGATCTTGCGATCCCATCCAGGCCTGTTATCTCAAACATGCAGTGGATTTCCGGAACCCAATATGTATCGCCAACAGATCTGGATTTATTGATTGGTGGTCCGGGGAGACGTCCAAGCAAAAGAATGCTGGCCGCCTCAGCGGCGATGGAACAACAAGCTCGGGCTGGCCCCTCTAGCTCAAGCCAGGAAGGCTGGGGCGACTACCTGACGCGGCAATTGAATGAACGTACGGAAAGGCTGAACATCGTCAATGACAGCATGGAGAGTATCTCGGCGAGTAGCCAGAAATGGTCCGAAGACGCAAGCAAATTCGTCAGCAGCCAAAAGAGAAAGGTGCTGCTAGGCAGCATTACTAGCAAGTTCATATAGGCCGTTAAGGGAGCGGCCGATCAAATTTTGATGTCGTTTTGCAAAACTAATGGATTTACAGGTCGGCAGGAATCCCACTTTAAATCCGCGTAGTTCAAAGCAAAATATTCCTTAAATTTAACTTCCCATTTAGAGCACTGCACTCTGCGTGCGGATTTTAAGCCATCGCAAAGTGTTTGCGTCTCCATCCTTTTGACTCGGCCGCTGAATTTACCCATAAGGCTTCTCACCGGTACCGCTTATCGGCCTCCCGTATTCTGCCGGAAATGAGATTTCAACCAGCTTTATCCATCCGTCATAGCGAACTGTTGTCCCCGGTTCGTGCATATATAAGAGGGGCTAAACGTCGTTGCCACTCCCTTCCCCAATAGAGAGGGCGTTTCCGCCTTCTCCATCTCTTGCTCATAACTTCGTCACTCCAGTCTGTAGTCCTCGCTGGGAATTGACTCTCACGTACTGGCATGATGATTTATGCACAGCGGCTTGTTCTCGCATTCGCGCTCCTTTCGGCGAGTGGCTGCGTATTAGCAGACACGCCGGCCGCTTTGCCTGACTTTTACCCTTCGCCGTGGAGTGCTGGGGGCCCTGATGGCTGGGATGCCGCGTACGCACGAGCACGCGCGTTTGTCTCAAACCTCACAGTTCTCGAAAAAGTCAACCTAACCACTGGCACTGGTAACCAAGCGGATTTGTGTACTGGGAACACGGGATCCATACCCCGGCTTGGACTCAGACACCTGTGCCTTCAAGATGGGCCAGTAGGCATCCGGTACAGTACGTTTAGAGTCGTATTTCTATTTTGCTTTAATATCGATTCAAATACTATGTAGATGGTCTCTCTCGTTCAAGTTATAAATAGGAAGAGATCAGATGGGGTGAGATATAGGACATCCACTACGAGAACTTTGTTCTTTTCTTTAATGTGTGCCCCCGCTAATGAAATTTTCCTCTCAGCCGATTTGAACTCGGTCTTTCCCGCAGGAATCAACGCTGCGGCCACCTGGTCGAGGTCGCTCATGCGTAGGCGAGGTGAAGCGATGGGTGCTGAATTTAGGGACAAAGGCATTGGTATGTCACTCTATCGACTATATTACCATCGACCAGACTGTTTTATCGCCAAGCAGATGGTACACCGGATGTAAGTATTTGGGATTGACGTGACCTCAGATGTTCAACTTGGACCCGTAGTTGGGCCATTGGGCCGCGATCCGGCTGGCGGTCGCAACTTCGAGGCCTTTGGACCGGATCCGTACCTCGCGGGCATTGCTGTCGCGGAAACAGTTGAAGGAACACAGAGTGCGGGCGTCATTGCGAGCGTGAAGCATTACATCCTCAATGAACAGGAGCATTACCGAGGAAGTCTTAGCAGTAATATTGACGATAAGACGATGCATGAGCTCTATCTATGGTAAGTCTCGATCGTCTCAAGTCTGATGTCAGGACATCTAGATATATGACGCCCTGCTTACTGACAGTACCAATGTGCAGGCCGTTTGCCGACGCAGTTCGAGCTGGTGTTGGCAGCGTCATGTGTTCGTACAATAGGATCAATAACACGTATGCTTGCGAGAACTCCTACGTCATTAACCAACTTTTGAAGAATGAGTTAGGGTTCCAAGGTTTCGGTATGCTTGAACATCCTGTCGTCTTGGAAGAGCAATACAAATATACTAGTGGCTAACGGTCAACTGCAGTGGTCTCGGACTGGGGCGGACAACATTCAGGGCCGCTTAGTGCCCTGAATGGCCTCGACATGACTATGCCTGGCAACGGCGTTCGCAATGCGTATGGCTCCTACTGGGGCGGTGCACTGACAGAGGCCGTCCTCTCTCTTGCTATTCCACAATTTCGGATCGACGACATGGCCGTCCGTATCATGGCCGCTTTCTACAAGGTAGGAAGAGACACCAAGCAGGTCGACATAAACTATTCTTCGTGGACAAACCAGACCGTGGGCCCTCAGTACTGGACTGCGAAGATGGGAAACACGACGGTGAACAAGCACGTCGATGTTCAGGGTGACCATGCCGCCATCATTCGGGAGATGGGCGCCAAGTCGGCTGTTCTTCTCAAAAACGTTGCACGTGCCTTGCCTCTCAAGACACCAGCTAGTCTGGCCGTCATTGGCGAAGATGCGCAAGATAATCCGAACGGGCCCAACGCGTGTGTCGACAGAATATGCAACGTAGGCACGCTTGCGATGGGATGGGGCTCGGCAACTGCTGAATACCCATATCTCATTTCTCCAGCTACTGCGCTTGAGAAGCAGGCAAAAGAGGACGGAACAGCGTTTATCAACGTCAAGAGTAACTGGGACCTGGGCGCTGCTCGCGAAGCTGCCGGGAATGCCTCGGTTGCCATCATCTTCGTGAATGCGCACTCCGGGGAAGGCTACCAGACCCTCGACGGCAATTTTGGCGACCGCAAGAATCTTACGCTGTGGAATGGTGGTGACGAGCTTATCGCGGCCGTGGCCTCGGTCAACCCCAATACGATGGTGGTGATTCACAGCGTCGGACCCGTGCTCATCGACCATGTCAAGACTCACCCGAACGTCACCGCCATCGTGTGGGCCGGTCTGCCAGCCCAGGAATCGGGTAACGCCTTGACTGACGTGTTGTATGGGAAGGTCAATCCTCAAGGCAAGACGCCTTTCACCTGGGGCAAAGCGGCAGGGGACTGGGGCATTACCACGCTCATCAACACAAGCACAACGCAGCCGCAACAGGACTTCGCAGAAGGCTCGTTCATCGACTACCGGTACTTCGACCGCGAAGGGATCGAGCCGAGCTTCGAGTTCGGGTTCGGGCTCAGCTACGCCAACTTCTCGTACTCGAACCTGACGATCGCGAAGCAGGACGTGGGGCCATACCAACCCGCCAGCGGCGTCACGACGGCCGGGCCTACGTTCGGCTTTATCGACTTTGATCCGCAAAGCGCGCTCACGCCGGAGGGCTTCCAGAAGATACCGGGTATGATATACCCCTGGCTCAATAGCACCGACCTCCCGGACCAGGGCGAGATTCCTTATGCCGCCCATAACAGGTCAGCGCAGCCCATATTACCTGCCGGCGGCGCACCTGGCGGGAACCCGGAGCTGTACAAGACTGTCTATGTCGTCAGTGCCGCCCTTGAAAATACGGGTGATGTAGCCGGGACGGAAATCCCTCAGCTGGTATGTGTGTTCCAATTCTTTATTTGTTCGTTGTTTGCTTATATAATAGGGACGAGCTGCTGACATGTTCCGTTTCATTGTTAGTACCTTTCTCTTGGTGGTCCGACGGAACCCAAGGTCGTGCTTCGCGGATTTGATGAAGTAGAGCTCAAACCACGTGAGATCAAGACCGTCTCTTTCAATTTGACGTATCGTGATCTGAGTAACTGGGACGTTGAGGCGCAAGATTGGAAAGTTACAGAATACCCGAAGACGGTCTATGTTGGGGCGAGTTCGAGAGATCTCAGATTGCACGCGGATCTGCAGTGACCCGACTTATGCTATTAACTTATTTTCGTTGAAGCATGGTTTCGAAAGTGCCGTAAAGCTCTCCTGATGTTAATTCTCTCTGGGTTTATTTCTTGGGGGCTTAAGAGCAAAAGTTTTCGAGAACCTACCAAACCTAGTAGGATAATATATCGAAGCATGAGAAGCTTTCTACAGCGTTTTGTTAGTAAGATACTACCATTAATCTAGTATCCACTAAGACATAAACTTGAAAACGCCTTTTTCTCACTTTTGATTTAATTGCTTTGTCAATTAATCATATATATATACACTTTTTTCTACGTTTTATTTTGTTTAACCTCACCTTGATGGATTATTATTAAACATAGCAAATGAGGGAGCTGATGCTGCCTATGCTTGTATGAAAGCAACTTGGTGGGAAGGGGGGGTTGAGATAAAGAAGAACAAGGAGGTTTAAATGACAGCTTTACTAACTGACCGCCCCGATCTTAGCAAGAGAGAAAGAACAAAGCTACTATTGTGATAATATGTTTATGCTTCGCCCAGTATTGTATTAGTAGACAATAAAATTGTTTTACGCCCTTACTCAGATCACTACTTCTTGTTGTACTCGAGAAGAATATAAATCCAAGCAGAGTATCTTCTAATACTCGGACCAGTTTTCTCATCACAACCACCAACCAACATCCAGCAACAACACCAGACACCAGGCATCCATATTTCGAAAACTCACAAAATCACTAACATAATTGATTGAATCGAATTTCCAAGTAGTTGTTCAAAATGGTTGCCTGCAAATCCAAACCCCTCACTCTTATCTCGGGTATAATAGCGCTCTTATTCGTTTCCGCGGCGGTGAGTTCTCCGACCCCTTACTCTGTTACTAATAACAATAGCAATCTCACCCACACAGGGTGTGGCAACAAGGGCAGCAATGAGAATAATACTGCAGTCCCTGCACATCCGTTCTCCTGCTGCTGTCCTCTCTGCTGCAAGACGAAGCAGGTGTGCAACGGCCAGTCTCGCGGTAATGATAGCAATAATACTGTACTAGTCCAGCCCCCGCCGCCCGCACATCCCTCCTACTGCTGCTGCACACTCTGCTGCAAGACGAAGAAGTGCAATGCCGTCAACGGTACGCGGCCAAAGCAGGGGCAGAACTTTACCTACTCGATTGGGGTGCCCCTGAACGATGAATATAACTATTCCGCGAAGGGGCATAGTGCTTCCACGAACAATGGGATCGTGATGGGCGGTTCTGCGGGAGTCTTTGCCGTGCCAACGAGAGGCTTTGTAGCGCTACTGGCTGTTTTAGCTACTTTCGTCGCGACTTTTACTTGAGCTTGAGATGGGTGCCTGGTTGGTGCCAGTTCTTGAATGAAGTAACGTAGCATTTATCATACAATTCTACTAACCTAGTATATATGATTTGATAGGAAAAAGGCCAATAAATCACAATCTTTCTAGCATTTCTTGAACATTTTCCATACGTGACATAATTTTCAGAGCGTAGGATTCCAGAAGATAGATTACTGCTGAATGTCACAAAGTATTTTAAGAGCTACTAGAATTACCGCTACAGCCGCACACCTGCTATTCCTACTTATTAAGTTGCTCAAAGGTCTTGACCTGGTTCTCCCTGGATATTTCCTACCTAGATGTAGGGTACATGTGTGTGGAGCCCCCCTAAGTAGGAGGCCCTACCCTTGACCCCCCATCCACCTCCGTTAGCGTATTCGCTAGGAATTATTACTATTAAACTTAAAAACCCATATACCACACCATACCCACCGCCTCAATCCCGATGCGAGTGAGTGAAGTGAGCCGTGTGAAGATGGTACCAGATTAAGCCCATTCACATCACATTCACATCACAGACCTAAAGACCGACAGACGCTAACCAGTCATGGGCATGAGCAATCAACTGATCCCCCGTCCTGTGCAGAAGATGATCATGTCCCGAGCTTGGCTGTCGATACGTAGCAAACAACCTACCCGGGACCCCGGGGAACCAACCCCTGGTCTTTCCAATCTCCCCATCGGGTCCCGGTCGACAATCCACGGGGCCCAAGTCGCGGCTCCCTAGATCACTGCAGAAGATAGCGTCCGCACTGCCATCAGCCACGAGGACAGGCTTTCTGAACTCCGATCCCGGCGGCTTGGCAAGGTACTCTCCCACCGTGAGCACCTCGCCCAGCGGATGCGTTCCCTGGCCCTCCCAGTCCCTCTCGAACATGACGGGATCAAACTCTTCGGCCGGAACACCCCAGTACAGGGCCTCGCGACCCGTCTTATTCGTGCTCGCGAGGTAGCCGCTCGGCAGATCGGGCGGGAACCTATCCGGAAACGCCTTTGCGGCAGGCGCCCAACGCGCCAGGAACGATCCGGGCTGCGGGTTCGCGCCCTCCCTCACCGTCGCTATGGCCGTGAGGATCAGCCCGTCAAAGTCGTCCGGGTGCGCCGAAGCAAGGTGCACGCCCAGTCCCGAGCCGAAGGAGTGGCCCACGTAGATTATCTTGCCGACATAGCCATCGCCGTGGTTCTCGCCGCCCGGCCACCACTTCTGCGAGAAGCCGAGGCCCAGGATATCCTCGTCGCGGATACGCCGCGCTAGCAGGTGGAGGAGCTGCGTCTGCAGCGGATCCTGGACCACCGTCACGGGGTCCGGCCTCGACGACCGGCCTTGCCCTAGTCGGTCGATGGCCAGTGTCCAGTATCCGCGACGCGTGGCCGAGTGGATCCACGAGAGTTCTTCGTGGAGGAAGAGCTCTTCCGTTCCCTCGTCGTCGTCCGCTGCCGCGCCAACAAAGTCCGATGACGGCTCCTGTAGGGAAGACCAATAGGTATGGTTGTATGTTGAGCCGTGGACAAGCAGCTGCAGCTTGGGCTCTTCCGAATAGACCACCAGTGCGCCGTGCCGTGACTGTGGACGACAGAGTTGGCCAAAGAGGGTGAATGTGCCAGAGACATTCTGGTAAGCTACGGGCTGCTGGAGAAATGTATTTATAGCTTCGTTGTCGGAGAAGAGGTCTTTAGGCGGATTATTGGCCACGCGGTTGGAGGCAGTTGTAGAAAATGTAAAATGCATATCTTGACACTGAGGAGCGTTATCACGCCTGGCCAGTGCCTGGCACGCGAACAACCATGCGAGGAACACCTTAGCCATCGTGAGTTTACAATAGGACTTGGTGTTTTGATCTTGCTAGCGACATAAGTCGTGTCTAGACTCGGTGAGTACAGATGTAGGTACACAATATTATTGCCAGTGGCTTACACCCGATTCGTACAGTACCTTGCCGATCCAGTCCCCACCAGGGCACGGGCCGTTACCCATCCACTGCACCACCTCCAAGTCAGCCCAGCGATCCTTGCAGTTGCATGCATGCACTCTTTTACGTGCAGGAAAAAAATGTAGTTGACATTTGGAACGTGCAAAAATGGCCTCATCAAAGCTTATTTTCAGCTTCTACTAATGTAAGCTACCGAAATGCAGTCTCAATTCGTGATGTGTAACTGAGAAACGAAACCATGCGTGCAAAATCGTACACATCTCCAGTCCATAAGCCTTGCGCCCAACCTGGTTCATTTCACATTGTCACCCAATCCTTCGTCATATTCCTGTGTCGTGCTCTAAAACTTATGTCGACTTCCTCATATCCCTTCACTAGTTCTACTTATCACAGGGCGAGTATCGTCCCCCCATGCCCCAGAACTGTTCCGCCATAAACGTGGCCGGCTCCGCCTTCTTCCACAGGTCATTGAAAGCCGTGAAGAGGAACACGTCACCAACATTGCCGCTGAATGCATTCCTGATAGTCGAGAGAGCCGTCGCCTGGTGGTCGATCCCGGGTGTGGCGGCACCATTGGCCGTTCCTTGCCACGGCCATCCCGTCTCAGTAACTACAATGCGTTTGTTGGGGTCGGACAGCTTCTTTCGGATATTCTGCATTATAGAACCCACGAAAGAGCCTGCCTCCGTCGGTCCCGTGTTGGCATCGAAGAAAGGATGGATATTGACAGCGCAATAGTCAGACTGGTCGCATATCTCTGGATGGGCAAGAACCGCCACAAAAGTGTCTACAATAACAACAGGTCCCTGATATCCAGCTGCCTTGAGAGAAGAGCGTGCCTGAGCAAGCGCTTCAAGTGACTGTTCCAGGGTCGCGCCACCATTGTTCACTAGCTCGTTTCCAACAGACACAGTGTCGACAACACTCCAATCGTGTCCAACTCCAGCAGCCATGGTAGCTACAGCCGAATCCACCGCATGGATGTCGAATATGCCTATCATGAGCTTGTTTCCATATTTCCTGGCTGCCTTAGATACTGTTGCAACCTGGTCGCAATCGACACCATAGATGCGGACAACTCCGTAATCTTTTGCGAAGACAGAGAAATCCTTGTCAACTTCATCTGCTGTTTTACAGTTGCCATCGCCTTTATACGGTGAGTAGGTCACACCGTGAAGGCCGCTTGTAGTAGAGATAGGCTCTGGCCGAAGAGAGCTGGTAGGGGCGGAAACAGAGACGGAGGTGGCCTCTGGGGCTACCGGAGCTGCTGCAGTAGGTGGTGCCGGGACGGACTCAGAAGCCACGGGCGGTGGGGGTGGAGGGGGTAGTGCAGCCATAGGAGCTGCAGGAGCTGCAGGGGGTGCAGGAATTGGAGGTAGCGGAGGGCTCGGAGAAGACTGGCTAGGAACACTGAAAGTAGTGGGCGTGGGAGTTTCCTTCGGAATGTACACAACTGTCTCGGTGGCCGTCCGAATGGGATTTCCGTATTGGTCAACATACACAACTACCTCGGGGAGTTCCGTTTGCGCGGGAATTGAAGCATCACTGATGGTGACTCTGTCTCGTTTTTGAGCCAAGGCACGGTTGGCCCAGTGTCGATGCCCACCATGGTGATGTCCTGGAAAGAGTCAGTTCTTATTGACTTCATCGGAATATGAAGGCGAAGCTTGGATCGGTCACTTACTGGGCTGTCCGAACGACAGCTGCAAAACGGAAAGGAGCGCGAAAGATATCGCTAAGAACCTCATGATTATTGAACGATCGGAAGGCGAAATTAACGCACTTGAAAAACTAGGGTATCGTTGAAAAGCAGATATCAAATAAGGAGTGACTGGGGTCTGTTAGTTGTCAGCGCGGCAAACCCGCCGGCAACGCGGTTAAAGGACTGATAGTGGTTTTAGAGAGTGACGAGAAAGAAAGGCGACTGAGGTCATGAAAGCGGCAAATGGCAGTTTCGAGCCATCAATCAATGTCCATTGATCGCCACGGCCCCAAGGATGACAAGGGAGACAAAAGCCGAGGTTGAGGCGACAAAGGAACGGGACATGAGTTGTTTATGGGGGAACCAAAGAGTCAGGCTGGTTGTGGACGAGGTCGAGAGGCATGGGGATGTTGAGAAAGAGAGTTGGCCCGGCTGCAGAAGATGGCAACGGAAACCTGAACAGCGTAGACGCGGCAGGATCAATGGCTAGCATATGGAATGAACATCCTAGGAAGGTCTCAAAGGGTGTGCTGGGGAAGGAATGGGGTTGCTCAAGGGAGGGAAAAATTAGTGTTAATGGATGAAACAAGGGATACTGCGGCGTCGCAGTCGTCCAAGGGTTATGTTGTTTTGTTGATGGATGGATGGGTTCATTGAAGAGGCTTTCCACTTACCTTGGGCGCAGTGGCAATGGCTAGTAGTATGATAACCTAAGAGCTACTAGAGAAATATACTGCCGAGAGATTCTGCGACGCCGTAGGTTGCTATGCCTTTTCTGTTGCCGTGTCCAGAGTGACAATGCTGGAAAGGAGAAAAGGAGTGAATACGCAACTAAGCCGCGAGATGTCTCACTTATAGATGCAACTGTCTCACAAGTCAACAATAATAAGAATGGACAAGGTCGCATCTGTATCAGTGTACTAGACAGTACCTACTATGCGAGTGTGTTGCGCCAAACTTGAATGTAGGACGTATTGCAGGTGCTGTAGGTAGTGTGGTTGTAATATGGGTACTAGGTAGTAGTAGGGTGTTGTCGTGTGTTTGCATGTGTGTGTGCGTGTGTATGTGAGAACGGAAGTGGGATGAATCGAACAGTCAAACACCCTGAAAATACACAACGTAAAGTACCTAAGGCAGGTACGTACGAGGCTAGAGAAGAGTCACAACTCCTCAATACAGGAGGAAGGGGAAGTTATGGTGCTAGGAAAACATGTGGGCAAGTACTAGGGAAGTAGGAAGTAGGTGATGTTCAAGAGGCAGGCGTTGCGTTCATTCATTCTGGAAGTTGCTATTCATGCATGTACCTAACCATATGTGTACCTATCTTGGTAGTGGTATGGCCCCAGAAGCACTCCATAACACGGGCAGTACCACCAACGTACCCAGGTTTCTTGCAAGATTAAATAGAACTGTCAATGGTAGTGTAGTACGCAGGAATATCTAACTCATCTACGGTAATACATATGTAGGTATCTTCTAACCTAGGCATCTAGATGGGATCTTGCACGCATATCTAATATATCTCTGCTTCTACGCATACTGCCTAATAGGAACATGGTTTATGTACATAGATAGTGGCATATCTAAATAAGGGCAGGCACGGGGCAAGAGTTGTAAGGTTTATTTGAAGGCACCATACTTCCGTGATTACCGGGAGAAGGGGAAAGGGAGAGGGAAGGAGCGGATGAAGTTTTGAGCATGTAGTACTAGTAGTACAAGTACTAGGTACTATAAGGTACCATCACGGCTTGTCACGAACCATAGGAGGACATTCACAACTGCATACTATGTATGTAGGTAGTAGCAGGTATCACTGAAGCAGGAACGGGATGCAAACTATGAGAGGTACTCACTTTCTGGAAATGCCGTGTATTCACCTGTATCACATTATAATCACGTATGCCATACCACCATCTCCTGATTGCTCACACAACTCAAAGCGTTGTGTTGTTAACACTAGGACTGGTAGTAGATGCCAAAGCAAAGAGCTTGGAACTTACTGTCCTACTTGTACAAAACACCACCTTTGGGCGTAAGGCCTGACCACAACAAAGCCTGTTCACCAAGCGTGGGGAGAATTAGTTGGATTGATTGTCAAGCGGTGCTAAACAAGAAGACATGTTCATTAACAAGGTTGTTGAATATTAGCAATTAATATCTATTCTACGTTTACTGTAGGCTTCTCCCCTGGCCTCCTTGTTGTCTACAGTAGTGCCAGTGTGGCGACAGCTGAGACGTACAAGCGCGTCTTTCTTGGCGCATATCTACATGTAGGTAGGCTATTGTCCAAGGCAAGCCAATGGAGAATACAATACCTATGGAAGGTAGCCCGATACTTAGCTAGCTGGTGCTGGCTGACGGTTTGTCTTCCGAGTCATAACTTTCGTAATGGCATGACGAATAGTAACACCTGCCTTCTCTATCTCCTTCTTCGATAAGCTAGATGTGATGCACACCTTGAGTGCCGGCCTGATGTCCACATCTGTATCGTTGGGCCCGAGGCTGCTGAGCAACGGCTTTGTCTTCAGCCTTGTAATCATGACCCCATTGGCTAGTGCCTGTACAGGGAAGGCGTTAATTAAACAACTGTCTTTGCTGAAGCAGATGTGATGAGGGGAAGTAAGGCTCACCTCGTCAACGCAGTCGAAGAAAAGTCGTTCCTGGTCTTCTATGCTCAATCGCCTTGACTGAATTACCTCCGGCTTAAAGACAAGAAGCATAACGGGGTTCTCTGCGTCACTAGTGCACATAACCCAGTCGCTGCGGGGGTCCAGCTGTGCGCGCATCGCACTGATATTCTCGCGGCACTGTGTCAAAATATCAGGATTGCACTGCAATACATTCAACGTCTCGCTCGCTGTCACGGCTGACATGGCCGGTAGCGCGGCTGAGTATGTATACGCAAGTGCATTGATGCGCTGATGCCGGACGACGTCGGTGGATCCGGCGCAAAAGCCGCCAGCCGCACAGAGGGGCCCTGTCAAGGAGCCAACAATGACGTCCACAGCCTCTGCGTCGACATTTTGTGCTTCCGTAAGTCCGCGACCGTTGCGTCCAAGGACACCAAAGGAGTTGGTTTCGTCAAGAGCTAAGCGGAATTTGTACTTCTCCTTGAGTTCGATCTGTGCGAGTAGTCAGCGTCTGATATCCTGTGCGGAGCACACTCAAGCCTGTTTAGTGGTTCAACTTGGCCAATACTTACAAGCTTGGGCAAGTTGGAGCAGTCGCCAACCATCTCAAAAATGCCTTCAGTGACAATGAACCTTCTCGTCAGAATCTTCCTCTTTGCCTGCTCCTCAGCCACCTTTTTCATAACGCGCTCGAGGTCGACCATGTCGTTGTGCTTGTACCAGCGAATTGTGCTTCGAGACGCCTCAAGACCCTTGCGAATAGAGTAGTTTACCATCCTGTCGGCCACAATGACATCGCCGCGCTTACAGAAGCAGGGAATAACACTAGTAATAGTCGAAAAGGCATGGGCGTACACGATGGCACTCTGGGTCCCGAGAAACGAGGCAATATCAGCTTCTGTTTGCATATGGACATCCTGGGTACCGTAGAACTGTGGCGGGCCACAGGGTCCAACTCCGTAAGTGCGTAGGGTCTGAATAGCCTTTTCCTTGATGGATTCGCTTGCGTTGAAGTTGTAGAAGTTGTACGAGGCTAAGTTTGTTACCGTCTTGCCGTTCGAAAGCTTTACCTTGGGTCCCGCTGGTCTGGACAGGGCTATCTGTCAGCAAATCTCAAGCTACTTTCATTGGCAATTCAGATAGATTCCCTTACCCAACAAGGACCGGTATCTTATCAGCCTCGTTTTCCTCGAGTCCAGTCTGCTTGGCAACAAGTGGTTCCGGCTCCCACTCCCTAACAAGCTCGTCAATCTCATCCTCCCGCAGTTTGATGTAGTTCGACGCGTGGGTTGGGTAGGAGGGCGATAGAAGGTAGCGCACGAAGAATATGACGAGGACTAGCTCGATGGCGGAGCGGATCGGGTCGTTCTGATAGCTTGATTGGATGTACCGGATCAAGACGGCACTACCAGGGACTCTTTGGAATGCCTCGAACAAATCGTGTAGCGAGGCTTGTATGTAGGCCTGAGCCTCGTTCAGATCCATGGTGGCGGATTGGATGCTATCGTTCATATAGTGGAATAAAGAGAATCCGCGGGGTAGCCCATGGGGATGGCGAAGTATTAATTCTATTAATTAAGTTTGACTCTGGCCTCCCGTGCTGCCGAACTCAGGAAAGTTTCGCGTGTGAAGCGACAATAAGGTTCAGGACACCAGACAGCGGAATGGATATGGCCAATCCTGTCGCAGCCAATTACTTTTCTTTATTTCTCAAATTCCATCTGCAATAAGGCACATCCATGCATAATCTACCGCCTGCAGGTCGGTGGAAACGCGCCTTGGTAATACAACATGGGTCTGCTGGTGTGACAGTTTGCCAGGGAGGTTAGTTATAAGTGTGGAGTTGGGTTCGATTCCTAACGGCGCTAATGGTTTCTGCGCTTCGCTTTCTTATTTGCTGGATGGTTGGTAAAGCTGTTATCAGCTATCAGGGGTAAGCTACCTACGTTAGGCACCTACAATTTGCAGAACCTACCTAGTAATCATCATGTGTGAGGCCGCCTGTTTGTAAAGCGCCCCTGTTAATTAGAGAAAATGCAATGGACCCTTTTAGGGATATGCTGTTTGATGTATATATCTATATAAACTCATATACCTGGTACGCGACTACAATACTTCGTAATACACATGTATAAATATCTGCATATATCAAATATGTAGCACACCTCCCTCCGAGTCTGTTACGGTGAACATTTACTACGTACCTGCATAAAGCAATCAGATCATAGAAGTAGCTTGATTAAATATTTCCAACAGAGACAAGGCCATGTTATGCTTCCAGTGCCTTCAGGAAGGCTGGGCTCTCGTTGCCTTCAACAACTTTGGCAATGAGCGATGAATGAATGTGCCCGTCCTCCGTGGCAGCACTAACCTCACGGACGTAAGCTTCTGCCACCTTGATCCAAATCGCCTTTTCTAGTCTGCTCGCTCCAGAACCCTGCCATACCCAGACTCTGGTGCCAGCATCGAAGAGAAACACGTCATTGCTATCTAGGTCGGATCTGGTCATGCCATTCCCTTCTTTAACAACATCGAACTCGAGGGTTCCCGACGCATCCGATAAGCGCCAGAGCTTACGGGGCCTTTGGATCGGGGAAGCCACCACCGGTCTATCGGCATGGAAGGGGCCTTCGGCATCTTCGCCTCCAAGCATGTTGACGACCGTGCGCGAACGTGACTCGGTCTGGGAGAGTACCTCGACATCGATATGCTTGGCAATCGTCATGTCATGCACCACCTGTGCTGCTTTGGCCTTCTCCATCGGGCTGCATTTTTTCCCCTGCCACACCCAGATCTTATCATTGCGCTCGAGGATAAAAGCATCGCTCTCGTCTAGGCTCCGCCACGTCGGCTCCACCTCGTAGACCATGATGGAGTCGGCTCGCTTCGCCAACGGGTGCTTGAAGATTCTCAGGAGCATCAGGCTTTCCTTTGGCTCTTCTTCCGTCTCGACGTGTGTGAACCCGGTGCGCACGCCACCAGCCAGGATCCGAATGCGTGAAAACAGAGCCAAAAACTCATCTGACACCTCCTTCTGAAGTTCACGATGTTGCGTCGCAACTCCGTGTAGGTATTCGTCGAGCTCAACCGTCTTGTAAGCAGCGGCCCCCGCTTCATCCTGCGTAGTCTTGCTCCCGAGCCAGAAGAAGATGTCGTGACCTAGTTTCTCATCACCGTCTTTGCTGCCTATCCTGTACGAATGGAGGACGATGTAGCTATCGCCCTCGTGAAAGTCACCATACTGGTTCTTGGGCCACGCGACGACTTGGAAGTCCTCAATTCGCCAGATATAGAGGCCCGGTGCATCAGCCACGCCCTGCCAAGCTGGCTCGGTGATGGCGGAGTTGTACTTGACTTTGTGGTCAATGTCGCTGCCAATTAGGCCAACATTGCTATCCCTCCAGTCGATGACTTTTAAGTGCACCAAACCTTCGTGTGGTGGCATGATATCAGGCCAGGGATCAAGCTAGAAATCACACAGTGTAGGTATGTGGAGTAGGTCAAGGAGCGTCTGAGCAAGGTGTGGTTATGTATATCACGAGCGGCCGGGAGAAGTAGCGAAGTTGAACTTGTTCTGGATTATATGAACGCGTATAAAACAAAGATTTCCTCAGCGAATGTCAGCATGCTTGACTTCTATTCTTCCTTAGTAGGACACTACTGACGTAATAAACGCTGAGGTTATCCAGAGCGGCGGGGCGCAGCTGAAACAGGCTGTTTCGGGATCAGATCGCGGAATCCCTGCATTCGAATATGCAAATCATATACGCCAGGTCGTCCAAGAAGAATGTCAAGGTTAAAACAAGTAGATTACATTAAAACCGTGAAACGGCTTTTAGCAGGGTATTTTCTTCAGCCTCCTGTAAAACGAAACGTAGTCAATGACTCTGCGCTAACGGGCATGGCCGAAGGAAACGTGCTAAATACGATGGCCACGGTGAGCCAGATAATGCTGATCACGTTCGCGGCGATGCCTGGCAGCCTCTTGAGCCAGAAGGGACTGTAGGATGGTGGACTCATGTTTAGCTGGGTAGGAGCATGTAGACCACGGGTAGCAGGTATGAAAGATACGTGCCGATCACTAGCGTAGTGTAAATAGTTAGTTAACAGCACTTTTGCAATCATATGTAATATTCCTAGGTAATATTTACCAGTCATGGCCAGGATAGCGTTGAAAGCCGTCGAGTGTTCGAGATTGATAAAAGCGAGGAGCACTTGAAGAACAGCAGTGAGGACAATAGCAGCGGTCGGCACCTCATTCCTCCCGTCAACCCTGCTGAGCTGCTTATGGAACGGCATTCCGAAATCACGGGCAAAGTCCTACACCATCCTCGACATCGAAGCAGTGCCAGCAACCATTGCGGCGACGGCAGTCAGGGCAATCGTGAGCGACAACAGAGTGGCGCCGACGCACCTCTTTATGGCGCGCAAGAAGATCTGCATAAACGGGAAGCCCGTGGGCGTGTTCACCAGGTCCTCGATCGGTCCCGTCGAGTACAGCAGCACGACGCAGTACACAAGGCCCATCAACCCGTTCACAACTAAACTCCCTGCCATGGCGGCAGAGCTAATTAATCGCGAACCTAGTTCCATTCCTTGGCACTACTCCAGGGACAGGTCCGTGGCAAGAATTACTTTCAAAAAATAAATATCCCTCAGCGACGATCTACCATCAAACTTCCTCCCTGAAGAGCTTTATCGTCCCCTTTACATGGTCGTGCGGATCGGATATGTCAACCTACAGGTATATTGATTCGACATCGTCTCGAAACAATTCTAGTAGTCAGTAGACGACTGCAAGCAAGCAACGTGCCAAGCAACGTGTCTTCAGGCTAAAAATCTGAGTGGATTGGTCTCTGCAGCAGCGGACTGCTGCAAGGTGAGCTTTCTCTGTCGGAGCTTGAAGGTCAAACCTATGATCGACAACGGATAGTGTTGCTTTTACCACACACAAGCCAAACGCTGACCCGGTCATTCCAACAAACTGCGGTTGCTTCGGGTCCCTGGAGCCAGCTGTGGCCTCGGTGGTAACTTGCTTCTGTGTTGCTACAGAGGCGTGGCTAGGCGGAGACAAGGAGCCCCAGTGATGATGCCCGGCCACCAAGTCGGTCAGATTGTCAACTTGCTGGCGGAGAAGGGTTTTCGCCTGTCTCGAGTCTCGCGATATGCGCGCTACCAAGATATCATCAGTATGGGTAATATCCAAAGATAAGTTCAAGGCCTCGAGCTGACTTATTTTCGTCGGCACTCTGAATGACGTGGGGAGTGCTGTGCTGTTGGTTGTCGCTAGTTTCTGTGGCAAAATTGCAAGCTACGTCGCCAGCTTCGCGAATCGCAGCGCTTGCATATGCCAGCGTCCCCCTCTCTGAAGCACCTGAGCTTTCATCTTCCATATTCCTCGCTGGCCGTGTTAGAATCACGTGTTACTAGAACTCAGGGGACGAGAGCTCCCTACCGAGTTACTGCTGTGTATTTGGTCCTCTTTGGGTGTGGTGGGCCATCACTATCGTCTTTCCTCCTCAGCTTGCCTTGATCTGCGTGAACTAAGCTCCTTTCCATCAACTACCTAGCTACGAATGAACTACTTGTTGGGTAGTACATCTCGATACTTGTTGGAGCCGGATAACCCCAACCGTTAATGCTTGAGAAATAACGGTTAACTTAGCTTGTTCCCTGGCAACCATGGGGGTTCCATCCGATCACAAGTCACTCAATGGATGGTAACCTGGCCGTTCGTGGGCCAACTTAGCCTCTTGGGTCCCAGTCGAGGGACTTGACCCAATACAACAAGTCCAGGCTATCGATAGATACTCAACCTTCGCCGTCTCGTTGTGTCTTTTGCGAGAGAGACTCTAGTTAGATATTCTGTAGAACAATATAGAATATAAAGATCGGCGTGCGAGGTGATAGGCCCTCAAGTAGCGACAACAATCACAATCATAGTCTACAATAAAATGCACGAAATCCTCGATAATAGTGTCTAGAATTAATGTCGAAATCCCGGTATTCCGTAATGTATGACCAAGCCACATGATCCTGGCCGTCCTATAAAAGGAACAAGAAACTACCTAGGTAGACATACTGACCCATTGCGCCTCAGGGCCAGGCATTCTTCCAGATAATAATAACCCCGTCTCACGTTTCTTCAGGCCCATCTGTTTTTCACCGACAAAGTTGACCAGTATGTCACAATCTACCAGCATTGTATGCAAGGTATTCTGGTTATGTCGAACCAATACAGGAACATCCATCGTCATCTAGGACGCCTATACGACGCCAAGTGCCAACGGGGGGTATCAAGTGAGTCGTGAACCAAACCTCCCTTCCCAAATTACTCCCCCTCTCCTTCAGTTGGGTAGGAATACCACGGTAGGGACATACAACATGCCCCACCAGCCAGTCAAACTTAGGTATTAACAAGCGGCCGATGCAGTATGCACGTCGCCAGTGCTAGATTCTGGTATCCTGCTCGGCAGTCCACGGCCAGGTGTGGACACCATCGTAATATCGTAAAAACGTCGTCAAATCGTGGAAGGCAAAGTAGTGCAAATATGTGCGCAAATAAAGTAGAATAAAAGCCCTTCTAGCATCCGCCGTGATATGTAAATGTCAAACAAAGGTCCCGTCATATCCATGATAAGCCCAACACGGGTAAGGATCGAGAATGTCCGTCTCGCAAACACGGCAGGCTGATGCGACAACCTGGACGCACAAATTCGTCACAAGACGATAAATAATGGGTGGCGAATTCCACGCAAGTCACGTAAACCAATGGCCAGACAACAACCGTCAAGCCCATAGGGCGTCCTGATGCAGACAATAAAACTCGAGGAAGCGCTTCAGATGGTGGATGAGCGACCCGGGGAGGAATAGCGTGTTGTTACCACACCACAATTCGATCCCTAGATGCCATGGGGCAGGTTCTTTGTTACAGACACAGCCTCATGTGTTCAGCCCATCGACCCTACGCCAGCGAAGGGCAGAGATCCGCGTTTAGCTCGTCGAGGAAATCGTCTAGGTAGATGATGCGAAAGCGCCGGCCATACTGCTTTCGAAAAGCAGGGTTCATCCAAGCCGACGAGATCGTCTTCTTCCAAGTGACCAGTTCCAGGTTCCAGCCTTTCTCAAGAGCGCGGGTGGCATACTCCAAAAATCCCTCGGAGAACTCAGCTTGGGCAGCATCCCCCGTTGCGAGGATCATGGTAGCCGGTTCTTCGATGCAGTCAAGTATGCTGTTCATCATGTTTAGGTGGAGGATCTCGTCGACTCCCTGTTCACCATTTCTGGTTACAAAGCTGGTCATAGTCTGGTCCTCGGTCGACTCGTCGCCGCTGGTCGGCATATCAGCCACCTGCGGTGGAGACTTGCGTCTTCGTCCATTCTTGTTGGGCGAGATCTTCTGAACCCGGTTCATGATCTTCATATCGTACCCTTGCGCCTGCGCATCAACAAAGTACCGAGGCCAACAGGCCGGATCACTGGCGGTGATAGCGACAGAGCCGGCAAGGATCTTCTTACTAGCTGCCCGATTGCGCTGCATGATGGAAGTTAAAACCTTGATGTTGAATGCTGGGGCACGAATGTACTGATGGATCGGGATATTTTGCGACGCCTTATAAGAATTGCAAAAGCCAATGAAGATATTCGACATGTCGACGAATATATGCAAAGGTCGGGCAGTCCCAGTCAGTTCATCTTCAGCGGTGTAGCCGAATAACTTCCGCATGAATTTCTGATGAGTCATGTCAACCTGGGACTCCGGAGTCTCCGACTGAGGCGGGGAAGGTCTTCCGGCCTTCAGCTCCTCAGCATGCTCTATGATGGCGATCACATCCAAAAGACCATGGCGCTTAGCTGTTTCCTTGGCCTTCTGGGGTGTAATTGCTCCTCTGGCATAAAAGTCAAAGATCATTTCCGGGCTCCACAAAGCCGTCGGTCGTCTGGCTGCCTTTGGCGTTAGACTGTCAGGAGTTTGACGGTCTACAATAGTAGGGGAAACACTATTCGCGTTCCTTTCTGCAGCGAAGAAGCTTCTAACAACGCCGTGCAGCGATTCGGTGTCTGGAATAGCGCCATTATTTGCGGTATTATTTGCGATGGACTGGGCTTCCAAATCGACAGCTGCGAATCCGAATGACTTGATGAGATGGTGGCCGAGGCGGGGTGCAATCGGGGTGTGTTTATTGGCATCTTCGTCTGCGCTCCGAGAATTGCCTGTTCCAGGACGTGCCTGGTATCGGCCTCTTGAAGCAGGCGACTCTCTGGCACACTTGTGCCCATGTGCTGGGTATGGTGTCGACTCAAAAACAGGGAGGTTCTTTCTATGTATTGGCACGTATGGCTCCAGATCAACAGTGCTCTCATCATCAGAATCACCAGCAGAGAGTGTTGTAGGTGGTGTGTAACCGTCTTGGGAGGTATCCACTGATCGGTAGGATAGACGTGAGGGCAAATTATCATCTTCAGACTGGTCGGATGCAGAGCCCAAGCCAAGATCACGTTCAGGCTGTGCATATCTGGCAAACTGGCTTAGGTTACTTCTTGTCAATGTTGAAGGCGCATCAGCTGAGGGCTGTGCCACGAAGGCCGAGCTACTAAGCTATTAGTAATCAAGTGATAGTGCAGTTTTCTGCCAAACACTAACCTTGTGGTAATTGAGGCGTCCTCGGTGAAGATACCGAGCAAGCCATCGCCCAATCGTGGGACAGTAACCTTCTTCTTGGTGACCCGTGAGCCACTCGGCCCGGGACGCTGCGGCAAACCCTTCATCTTAAGCCCCGAAGAGCCCGGTTGTGGGTTGGCAACTTTTGGAGTGGAGGCAATGCTCACCACGTCCACTTCGGTGTCCAAATAGAGATGGCTGGGGGGTGAGAGTTCAGGCTCAAAATGTGCCTCACGCGCCACAAGAACCTGAAAGGGCAGAAATTCAATGCCCATGCTAGCAATTAGAAAATTGAAAATGCAAGCAAACAATGGAACAAGTTTCCACAGCCACTCGGCTTTTCCCTAGTGCCACGGAGATCTATGGTATGGGACCGGTGATGTAGAAACCGGCAATGGCTGTGAACGGGTCAGCTGGAAGCAAAAACATAGCAACTCATAGAATTTCATGGAAAATATGAAGGGTAGAGTTGACCTACCGGAGGTGGGAACAGAAACAACTAGGTATGCGTGAGGGGCGGGCTATGGGTGTGATTGCGGAAGAGATTCATGTTCAAATTCTCTGTCAATCCCGAGAGTGTGGGTAGGTCACTGGATGTACTCAGGTAAAGGTCCCAAACATTCAAAGATAATGTTGATTTTGGAATGATTCGTGGTGCAGGCCAGCAGTATATGCCCAATGCAGTTCTAAGTAAGTAGTAAGGCGCTGTGCGAATTGTGACCGATAGAGGAATATGCAGAGGCTTTCAATTGTCAATACATGTCTAGGTGTCGAAGCTAGATGGCCGTGTATTGATCGACAGTTGGAGATACGCCCTGGAGGCTAGACCAAGAAAGACTCAACGGGTTTGATATGATCAGTCTTGACTTTTTGACCCTTCGACGTCACTGGACTTGAAGGCACAGTGACCCGACGTCGCAAGAAGGGAAAATGAAGTTCGGGAACGATGACTAGGGAGACTTGAGAACAACTTGAAGTAAAATAAACAAGTAAAATGGAGGAGTGCAAACTGCGTCGGCAGACAAAGGCAGGCGAGAAGGATAAGAGAGGTGAAGTGAGGGTGCACGGGATTGGGCTAAGGTTGCTAACCACGCCACACTTGTCGTTGATTCATTCGGCGGCCATGAATGGCAGCAACTCCTAGTGCGGGAACAATGTGGGGTGCGTATGTACACTGTACGCATGTACCTGAGCAGTGAGCCGGTAGATACTTATGTTTTCTTGGTCAAGTGGAGGTCGGCATAAGTACTGCTGTACCTCATTAAATACTGTATAAGGCACCGTACTTTATCACACATCTTCCTACCAATCTAGCTACTAACCTTATTCAGCATTAGGTATGAGTTAGGGTATGATTGTAACTGTATGTGCTTAAGTACCTGGTAATACCTAGGTTAGGTACTGCTGTAGTATCCATTCATGATCTCTTCAACAATGGTGCCAACTGTACATGCATTGTATATGCATGCAGTACATGCAGGCTAACTCATTTAGAATTGCACAGGAGTAAGTAGGTAGAGTACAGATCTGTACGTACCTGTCTTACTATACAAACGTTAGGTAGGAGATGCCAACCAGGTCATGCTACATCTACAGCATCCAACAAGTATACACTTATATAAGTGGCATTACCCTTGAGCAACAGTTTCTCTGCTTATAAGTTGCAACAGACTGACCAACTGGCTACTATCTCAAACGCCCGCCTCTGGCTTTCCTAGTTGTTCTTTTGGCTCCGGCGGGATGGGTTCGCGGGTGTCCTCTAATTCCTCTGATTCCTCCGATAACCATTGACCTGGAGGAATCTCCTCCACCGCGTATCTATCTCGGGGGTATGGTTTAAGGATCCATAGCCCTGATGAGGATGCTGGCGACGTACCTGTGTGGACTAGACCATCTTTATGGAGAACCTAGAGGGTTTCGAGGATACACTTGGCTACCTTGCTTGATCTCGGGGCACGCAAGCCGTTTGTTTTTGGATTCCGTTATGAGCTCACTGTCTAGATGCCTTTGACCATACATGGATTATTGTCCTGATTCCTGGGATACGGGCGCGAATAGGTTAAGGGAGATGATACGGCTAGCGGGATCATGTCTAAAGGTCTTACCTGGCCAGGTACGCAACGCCTTCATCCGTGGCCTTGTAAAGCTGCTTGACAAGAGTGTATGTCGAGGTGTGTCCTTTCAGGATCTGACCGATATAAGGAGCGCCATTGGAGCAAGGGAAGAAGTGCTTACCGGCGGTTGGAATTGGGCCGTCTCGAGGTCATAGTTTAATCTTTAAATTTTGTGCAATCCCTGCTGCTAACACAGAACGAACAACCAGCATAGGTTAAATGGTACTTACCTACATATCTTAAGTAATCATCTACTGGTTGGCCATCACCTGCTTTGGACGGTAAACAAAACAGTAAAAAAACACGTATCATGCTGCAAAAGGACGCTGCCATTCCGTTCAATATTATAACTTCTGAACGATGCACTCTGTATAATTACAATGTTTTCGACAGCAACAGCGGTTAGACCCCGCTGACCACCTAAGCCATGGTACGCGAAAACTCCCAAATTTCCTTGCCTGCAAACGCCGTGACCGTAAGCCGTAGCCTCAGGGTATAGCCCACCCATCCATAATACATAAAGTTCTCTCATCTGTTCCGGGGCTGTCGTCTTTTATTACGATTTCCGTCTTCAAAGCAAACCCGTTCAAATAGTTCGAGTGACTAGTTCTCGATTTCCCCACCCTTGACGCTCCAACCGTCATAAACTGCATTAATCTTGTCTGCCTCGTCCATAATGTCTGAGGTCAAGGCATAGAGCATCTTGAGTGCGAGCTCGTCCAAGCTTTTCTTCCCTGCTAGCGAGGCCTCTCGCCCTAAAACGGCCCGCTTCTTCTCCGTTTCCTTGAGCATCTCGTCTCTTTCTTTGCGCTTCGCCTTGCGATCTAGCTTGGCGTCCTTTAACTCGCGAGCGCGCTCGGCAAGGTAGCGACGACTGTGTCCTAGCTGGGCATGTTCTCGAGATACGCCAGGGTGTTCTCGCACAAGGGGAGGCTGTGCGAAGAACAGGACATGGCCTGTCTCATCCCGCTGGAAGCGCTCGCGGATCTCGGAGGGGATGCTAGCATTCACCGCACTATCCAGTTTGTAGACCTCGACGGGCCTCGGTGGGTTGTAAGCATTGGGCTGGCCGTGCGGGACGCTAGGACTCGGCACAGATGATATCGACGCCCGCGCGGGAGAGGGTGCTAGACGCTGCGAGGGATCGTAGGGCACGATCGGGTTGCTTATCTGATGTGCAGGGGTATGATGGGACTGAGGAGGCATGGGCACAGGCACAGGTGTGGGGTTGTATGGTGCTTGATACCCGTTGAAGGCCGGAGCATGATGTGTCTGATGGGGGGGTGGGTGTTGTTGGTGTTGTTGGTGTTGTTGGTGCGGTTGGTATTGTGGCGCTTGCGCTGGCATTTGAGGAGGCGGCACATGTGTTTGGAACGTGTGGGCACCGTATTGCGGAACAGGAACTGGTGTAGCACTGGCACGCGGCGTGTAATGACCTCCGTAGGATGGCGTCACATGGCCGTTCGCGGGGGCTGGCTGAGCCGGTATGGTGGAAAATTGACCTGTATTGCCCATGGTGACATCTCCTTGTCCATCTACAGCACGAGAGGCCTGTGGCATGGGCGCGCGGTGTGGCGGTTCGACGTATGGAGCAGTAATAGGCGTCGGTGTTGGCTCGGGTGGCGGAGATTCCTGTAGAAAGCCATATGTTAGCGTAGTTGTCGATTGTCAATTTGGCGATTTGTCAATGGAGACAATCGATTAGAACAATTGGGGATTTGGACGGAGAGGGGAAGGGATGGGAGAAGTAGAATGTATCCATCCATCTGGACACCACCATTGTTTCTGCTTATCGCGAAACAGATAAGAAGAAAACAAGAGGAGCCTCTTATTATTATCTACGAGAAGATGCAACCATTTCCCACCGTGAGCACCAAGAGAGACGCAAAGTCAAATAAAGAGGAGGCGAGGAGATGAAATGAAGCGAGCACAAGGGACGTGAAAAAGTGAGGGGAATCGAAATATCAAGCAATGCACTCACATTAGGTTCCCTTTCCTTGTTGTGGACTGCTCCAATAAGAGGCGGCGCATTTGGGGCTGCCCAGGTTGCCTTGGGGAGGGGGTCTGTTGGCTTAGCCTCGTAGCGGAGGAGGTGCTTGATAGGACTCGGAAGTTTCTTCACTTTGCGTGGCACGTCAAACAAGTCCATCTCATAATCTTTGTCGCGAACCTCATCCGGTAGGCAACTGGACCATGTTTTTATCTTATTGAACTTGTGGTTCTCTTCGTTGTATCGCGATTTGCAGACGTAGACCTCTTTGTCTTTGGGAAAACCGCGGGGTCTGCCTTTGTCGTACCGCGTCACAAACATGACGAAACAACGATCTACCACTTCATCGATCCGGTGGTCTCGATATTGCCCGGTCTTGACGACTTCATTGTCCAGGAAGAACTTATCATGGCGATGGACCGTCTGTTCCGGACGGTAGTACCAGCAGGCGTTTATCCATTGCTGACCCTGCCGATCCTGCCAAGTCCTGAATATCTGAGCGACGATGGGCTTTGTCATGTCGTTTGGATTGGTTATATGAACCCACTCGCCTAGAATCATTGAAAGTTAGTCAATTGTGTTGCAGCGTCGTCAGCAGCAGAAGAATAGGGGTTGCATGATACTAACCAACGTGCCAGATTTCGCCCTTGTGGTGGATCTCGGGCACAGGTCGCCGGCCATTCTCGTCGACAAATTCGTTATCAGACCTGGCCTTTTCTTGTTCTGCAAGTTCATGGACGTGGTTCTGCAACTGCACGGCGGCCTTGTATATAGGGCTTTCCTCAATATTGTACTCCTTGGCATTGTCAAACATGAGATCCATATCGTTCATCGCCTGATCGACGGTTTGATACTTCTTTCTCTTGTACTTTCTTTTAATCGTGTCGAGAGCCATTGGGTTCGCAATGGTCGTATAGTAGTCAGGGTTACTTGCCTTATCAGGCAATTTCTCGAAGGGAGCAATCAGGAGACCACCGTCCGGGTCCTTTAGTTTCCGAAGGCCCTGCAGCAGACTGTAGATGCGGGCCTCCACCGGCGTAAAAACCTTGGGGGGTCGGCCACGTTTCATTTGGGAGGCGCTTCTTCCAGTACCGAACCTAGACCTCCGTCCACCACGACCTCTGCGTCTTCTGCGACCTCTACCGTCATCATCGTCGTCTTCATCGTCATCTTCCTCGGAGGAGGACTCCTCGTCATCATCTTCGTCCTCGTCCTCTTCATCCTCCATGTCTTCTCCCTCTTGCTCATCCGGCGAGTCGTCGTCGGCATCTGGTATCTCGCCCAGATCAGGTAGGACAATGTCTTCGGGAGCAACGGTCCCGTCATCGACCAATTTTTGCAATTCTTCCTGTAGGACCTCACGCAGACGAACGGCATCTTTGAAAACTTGAGACGAAGGACGATTATAGACTTGGGCATTGTGGCTAATTAGGGCGACGTCTCGGACGAATTCGGAAAAGTCAGTGTATTGTTTTCTCAGTTTCTTGGTCTGAAGAGTTTCATTAGTAATTCGGACTGTTATGCGTGTTCCAAGCGCATCAGCGTCTCATCAACTTACCCTGATTGTGCTGAAAGCAATGGGCTCCTTGATGATTTCACGGTAGTCGGGTAGGTGATGGCGATTGGGGATACGCTGAAAATGCGTGGCTATTTGGTGACCACTACAACACCGAGCAGAGAGAATCAGCCGGCCGCAGCAGACACAAAGTAAAAAGTGGTCTAGGAAGTGCTATCACTCACTCTAAATCTTGGTATGTCGATAAGTAGTTGGCAGTGTTCTCAATAACAGTCAGCATGTCGTTGCTGAGCCGGTTTCGTGTTTGTGAGCTTTCCGGCTCAGGTTCCGCATCTGCGTATGCATCCCCATCCACATCCGCTTCTCCATCCGCATCTGCGGCGCCGTCTGCCTCCGCGTCGCCATCCGCGTCGGCCTCCGCTTCAGCATCGCCATCGGCCTCAGCATCAGCGTCTGCATCGACCTCAGCGTCCGCATCCGCATCCGCGTCTGTATCCACGTCTGCTGTCGCAGCTATAGAGGTATCGTTGTCGTGGGCGGGCTTCGCGCTCGGCTTTGGGGTCGCGTCGTCTGCAACTGCTTCCTCGGCGGCAGAAGCAGTCTTGGTTGTGTCTACATCTACGTCCATAGCGTCCTGGGCTGGCGTTCTGGCTTCAATGGAGTCATGCTCAGTCGGCGCGACAGAGGCCCCGTTCTCAGGGACGCTCTCATTCATGTTGTGGCCGGAGGCAGCTTCCTCCGTACTGTAGGCCAGGGATTTCCTGTATCTAAAGTACGATTTTTCAGTTACCGGACATTTCCGGTTGTATTTAACAAGGGGCTTTAATGTGGTCCGTAGGGCCCTGCACTTATTTCAAACGCGCAGATCTCAAGGGCAAGTTCTTGAACTGTTCTTGCGGAGCCTTTTGCTTGACTCTCAAAACCAAGTACGCTGGCTGGCTGGAAATAGGTACAACAAGCATGGGGCTCTGTTACAGGGGCCTGCACCGGGTAGCCTTAGGTATTTGCTAAAACGGGGTTCTAAGTTTACCGCTTTCTGTGCCGCAAACAGATTAGGTTTAGCGTTAATGCTGCTTTTGCTCAGGCTTGGCTCAGCTTGTCCTCAGTCGGTTTACGTAGTAACTGAACAATGATATTTATGTAAATTTATACATATCAAACGTTAAAGGAACTTTCTTCAAACAATTCAACTTAATAAATAAGCTCAGCTACAGCATACTCCGTTCATGATTTTTTGCAACGCGCTCCAAATACATGTTTAAGTCCGAAATCTTTGCTGTCCTAGATAGTAACGTACCCGATAAGCGCGTGGATCAAACTGTTGCTTCGCCAAAGCCCCTCCAACAACAATACAACTTTCCTCTTCTTTTTCTTCTCCCTACTTCTAAACCTCTTTCCGGGACATAAGGTCTTGTCCTTCTTGTAAAGTACGTAACCCGCCTTAACGGACACGTATCTTTTTGGCCCTATGGCGCTTACTTAAGGTTTGACTGGCCGCGCGAAGGTGTTAGACCTCTGCTCGAAGTAATGCGACCTGGTGCATTAATCCCTTTGCCCTCTTTGTAAGCTGGTCGATTGGTTGATAAATCTATAAGAAAAGCATACTTTAACTTGTAGCTAAAAGTCTATGTAGCATTACCGTTTTTGAAAATGCTAAACCTCAAGGCATCATTGTGTGTGGGCGTCTTATTATTTATACGCCGAATCCTAGCTTGCAGCCAAGGGTTGGTGATGATGCATTGAAGGAAGAACAGTTCGACGGGTTGACCGCGGTCAGCCAGCACTTTGTAGTCTTCCACCCTCGAAAGACTCATCCGGGATGGACATGTAGTATGTCACGTCACCCTCAGACTTTTTGGGAAGTCACTGCTCTTCTTCCCAGGAGCCAATACGTTCTAGTTATCCTACCGTTCTCTTGGTCACCCCTAGTTCATAGGAAGTTGTTTCCGTACCCTACATTACTATCTTGTTTTTACTGACTTCAATCAATATATTATACATCTCCTGACCCCGTGACCGAAGCCACTGGGATAGTTACTTGCGCTTCCATAGCTAGTCATTGTCTCGGCTGTTTTGACAAGCAGAAACTAGTGTTTTGTCGGGTACGCAAGCTTACTACGCCTCGTAGGATTCTCTAGCCCAATTCTAGTCAAGATCGTTATCCTACGTATTCTGCCTGATGCGTAAGGCGGTGAATAGAACGTGTGATGACACCGGGCGGGAAATGTTGAAGTATTGGTACGGAAGCCTCCAGGAGCAGAGGTTCTGACATCTGAAATCACCTGGGGTCCCGCGTGTCGTGTCGGCCTAGTCAGAGTGAGCCGCCGGTGATACCTCGCGAAATCGCCGTAGGCCGTACGTACGGTCAGCCATTGACGGCATAGCTAGGCCTATAGGCTGGAAAGGGAGGGGCGGCAGAGTTGCTGGTACCCGCGTATTATGCGATATACGCCTTTTCCGTAGAAGCGCTCTGGCTGTCTATTTTAATTTAGGCTTTACGTTCTTGTTTTCTCTTTTTATACTTACAGCCCATCGAGTCTTGTAGCAAGCCCTTTCTCTGCTGTAACTTGACAACGAAAACTTTCGAAAGCTGCCTTTTTTCTGCGGCCATAGCTGGCTACGCACTGTAAGCAATAGCAGAGAAATTTGAAAAATGGTGGTTTTTAGTAGGCTCTAATTTCATTTTCCTGTCCGTCAGTAACCGCAATCATTAAGAGGGAGCACCAGAGCGTAGTGGGCATCGTTTCTAGCGGCGTACAAGTTGGGTATATGGGATACCGAACGTGTGCTAACAGTGATGTAGCATTGTAGCAGACGCGCTGCGCTGTATGGGAATGTTGCTTCGGTTCATCAATTACATACCTCGAGGACTTAGCTAACGTAACTTTGTGCGGCCGCCGCAGAGACACGTTGATCTATTGTTAAACTGGTTGATTGAGAAAGAAAGGATCTGGGGGTCTCGGAGCAAAGGCTATCTAATTGTGGTGCAGTTTGCATAAGCATTTACCTTTGACACATATGCCTACTGTACGAGCCAATCTTGATCTCCCACTATTGAGTCTTTTGTTCCTTCCTCTCATTAGAGCCGTCGGTGTTGCCTGCCTGTAAACCATATGGATAAACAAAAGATTTAATGAAATCTCGATGCAGTCTTCTTTTAGCAGACCAAAGTTAACAAGCTACCTTGTACTGACTATCCATAGTTTGATCCATTTCAAGGACTCTAGGAGGGTTTCAAAGCTAGTTTAGTATATTCTGGCTTTTCTCATGGTGTACAAAGTCGATCTGGAGGCAATGTAGGAAAGATATAGCAAGGACCTGACTGCCTAGTATGCAGGTAGATATCTACTTGGAAACATAGATTGTAACGGGGGTTATATACTATCTCGGCATAACGTTGTCGGAGTCGGCAGTTGCGATTTGAAACAACCGACTACGTGCAAAAGTATCCTATACACTGTTTTATATGTTGCTTCCTAGATCGCGTGGCTTCTAATTACAGTAGTAGTGTGTATATAATACCTTAGGTAGTAAGGTTAGGTCGTCAAGAACAACTTTTAGCCAGAGCTTGGAGCGAGCCAAGGCGTGAGCTGGACTCGCTTGTGCACAAACCTAAACGGTCAAATTCAGTAAACAACGCCCAATACGTTAATACTTACCGTAGATAAAAGGTAACTTAAGACCAATCGAAGGTTGAACAATTTTCGTTTTAAACTAGATTTAATAGATGCAAAGCTTTATATGTTACAATTCTACAATGGAAGTCGACTTAGGTGCTCGCGAGATAAAGGAGGCCTAGTGGTCAAAACGTGCCAAGGCAAACATGATGGTTGAGATATCTGCTAGAATATCGCAGCAAATTACTCTCGCGGCATAGGAGCGCGACTTTGCCGCCATGGCTGAGCTGTTGAAAACTCGTTGCAGGCCTAGCCGTATATGCCAGACCGAGGTAATGAATTAGCGAAAATGCTCTGCGTCCATTGTAGAGTGAGCAGAAGAAAGACCCGACACAGGCTACATGTCTTGTTGTTTTGTAACAAGGCGACAATAAAGAATTGTGGATTTTTGTAGGTTTCTGCCATATTTGGTCTAAAAATGCATAGAGTGTAAGGCGGAGAGAATGAAACACTCCTTGGATCTTTATAAGGAAGTCTTCGACTTGAAACCATCATTTGTGTATACAAATAAGAATGCCTGAGAAACCTCCTGAGATCCCTACACCACCCTACCACAGACTGCAGCCGATGTCCTGAGCAGATAGCAAAGCTCAGTTGGGGTCCGATCCACTTCCACACATACATACTTTAGTACGACTGTACAAGCTCTTTAGCACGCACTTACCTACCTACCTACCTATGTACCTACCAGAGAACATGAGTACTTGCCTAGTATCTGGGTAGACATCCGTGTCTTGCCCCGCTAAGGGCCGGCGACATCATCATCGGCACAGCAACAACATCTCGGCGCTTAAACATCCCTCGGTACCTTCCGGGCCTTCAACCAAGCGGCCGAGAAGGCCCGTAGTTTATCTGGCTAGGCAAAGCTACTGATTGGATGAATTGCCACACTCCACGATGCGACTTTGTGAGCCGCATGGTGTAAATTTACCACCCATTCTATTAACCTGCTTGACCATGCTTGCTACCTGTTTTCACCGTCCCTGACCTGTCAAAAACACTATTGTGGGTGCTCTTTCTTTCTCCATACTCACGTCGAGATCCCGCACATCTCTCTATCGGCCAGCCATCCCCTCATTGCCCTCGCTGGTGGTGTTCTTTGTTGTTGGTTCTCCACATCCGTTGGCAGCCCACCTGCTCCTTTAGCTTAGCTGCGCCATATCTCTTTCTGGCTCCGCATCCAGCATTTCAGGATGAAGATACGTTTCCGGGGTCCTTCCGGAGCGGGTTCTGTCGAATTGGGTGACGATGCCACAGTCGCCCAACTCCTGAGCGCCTTGAAAGAGCAGACCGGTGGCGGCAACATCGCGGTCAAGTTCGGATGGCCGCTACAGACCCTTTCTTCGGATCAAGGAGATCTGCAGCTCCAATCTCTCGGCCTGCACCGGGAGAGCTTGACTGTCGTCCCTCTCGAGGGCGGATCTGCGTCCGCCGCTCTAGACGCGCAGTTGGCTACTACACTATCTTACGGCTCCGGAGAGCATGTCACGGTAGACATGCCTGAGTCGAGAACCACTATAGGTACGTGAACAACGGGGCAACCAATGGCGGGTTACCGTTTTGGCCGACATCGCCCCGCCCGTGTTCACTCTTCCTTGTCAAGCTAACTCCGATTCCCATCGGATGCAGTCCTTCGCGTAATGCCCGATGACGGTGATTGTATGTTCACGGCCGTCGGCGGTGCTCTAGGTGGATTGGTCCCTCTCGGTGCGTCTTCCGGTGTCGTCGCTGAGTGGACCCCGGCCGCGCTACGACGTCTTGTGGTCGACACCATCCGTGCCGACCCTGTGAAGTACAACGCCAACTTTTTAGGATTGACCCCCGACAAGTATTGCAACAATCTACTCGGTGGCATGTGGGGCGGAGCTATCGAACTGAGCATCTTATCCGAGCTCTTCTCCTTAGAGATCTACAGCGTCGATGTCAAGACCGGAAAGGCGTATCAGTTTGGCGAGCAGCGCAACTATGAGCAGTTCGCCGTCGTCATCTACTCGGGTATACACGTGAGTTGAGTTACCTGGGATCCCAATATGGCACCGGATGTGGACCTGTCGTTGATCGGGTTTGGCCCGCTTTGCTAACTCTCACTCTCTCTCATACAGTACGATCGTGTGGCTGAGGCAGCTACCGAGGAAGCGATGAACATGGTCGAGTTCGACCTGACGCGCTGGAATGTTGTGGGTAATGAACGCATCATTCGACGTACTCAGGACATGTGCAAGATCCTTCGGGATCGTCACTATTATACTAGTGTCAGTGATTTTGTCGTTGCTTGCAACGACTGCAAGGAGATCCTGCAAGGGGAGAAGGCTATTGCAGCCCAGTATGTCCCCCCTGACATCACGTCACTCATTCCCAATATTTGATCTCCAAAACGATCTCGTCACATTTGCTAACCCCCGGTTTCCTTCCAACAGCGCTCGCCGTACTGGTCATTCTGGAGTAACAGAGGTCCCTGATACGAACTAGGAGGTAGTTGTTGTATTTGCATGAACTGGTGATAAGTTTAACAGCAAGCTGGATTATTCCCGGCACGAACGAAATAGCCAGCCATGTTAGGACTAGAGCCGCTTACAAATGTCACGTTGACCGCAGGCCCTCCGACGTGTTTAGTTATATTGACATAGTATACACAAGTTGTCGAGATCCAATAGAGCACAACTGGTTACCATGTCTATGGATAGTATAGCTGACACTGACTCTCTGGAACCTAATACGCCAATCCAGAAGCATCAAGTCGAGACAATTGGTCACGACAAGCAGGATATTTGCCAAACCTCCTAAAGCCGGTGTGGCCTATCTAGTAATATCTTCTCCGTCGCCATCTGTCTATGTAGCCAATCGTTACTTCGATACATGATCAATGTGGACAAAAGCCTCGCTGTTTACATGTCAATGGCAGTAGTATAGAATGGTTCATCCGTTGCGCAACATGGTCATCAGACGACCCTTAGATCCATAAAAATCCAACTAAATCAACTTCTCCCATGTATTTTGTATATACGTATATACTCGAAAATAGCCGGCAAGTTGCCTCGCCGGGAAAATAGTAAAGATACATCTGCCTTGCGTGTACTGTCAGATCTCATAAAATTGCTCGTCATATCCCGTCTATCCAAGTCGAATAGGCAGCAAGAAATCCCTGACTTCGTCATCATATATGCCTGATAAAGGAATATGTAGATAATTTCAGGCCGAAAACCGATTGACGCCGGGTATTACGTTCCCAAGTCACTTTCCCACATTAAATGACTAACAAAAAGGTATCTTGAAGAACTCTCTCGTTCCCTTCTATCAAAACCGGTAGTGCCAATAAAACAAGAACAAATTATAGAACCTCCTAGGGTTAGGTAAGCCTCAAACGTTCGGATTCGGTGTTGTTGCGGGAGTGGTTAGTGGCCCTCTTGCGGGTGACATCAGGTGACATCTCGCTCTTCTTGGATAGCGGTCATCTCATTACTGCTAGCACCACCTGCTAATAGTGGCTGAGAGGGCGGAGGCATCGAGAGCGTCTTGGAGCCGGTGGGAGTCGCACCAGCACTGCCTGTGGTCGTCACCAGACTGGAACTTGTAGAAGACCGGTTAAGCGTCGGGGGTGTCTCTGCTTGGGAAGCGCGGTTCTTGATACTGGCAGTCGAAACCTCGCGCTGAAGCGGGGACGCGTGAACAGGCGAGTTAGATTTCTTGCTGCTCGCCACGTCACCACCCCCGCGCGACGAGTTCCGCGGGGAAACTCTGCCCGTCTACAGAGAGCATAGCAGTCAGCATTGACCATTTCATAACAGGGTTGAAGATAAACGGGCAAGAAATGCTTACCTGCTTTGCCCACCTAAGGCCGCAGCTGTTACACAGATCCCGTTGGCCACTGGGGCCCCGCCGCCACTCGGGCGTGTTGCGGGTGTGGCAATTGGCACAATCTCGAACCACGTTGCCCACCCCCTTCCTTCGCTTCCGCTTCTTCTTATTGGATAGAAGCCCGTGGAGCTCCTCGGCCAGGACACGGTTTACTTTCTCCATCTGCCGGAGCTCATACTGCCAGCTCGTACAGCGTGTCGTTTTGAGCTCATCAAATATATTGTCATCTGCCTGGTCCTGGTTCATCAGGCCAACCCCACCACCGCTATTTGTTGCAACAGTGCCGGCGTATTGTTCGTCGCCTAGTTGGCTAGGCTGTATCATATTGTAATTGACTACAGCTCTGGCATCACTTAGCGTCTGATTCGTTGTGGTACCCGGCCTACTCGTTAGTGACGCACTTGCCGCGCTCGCCGCCGTAGCTCGGGAAGAGGCCTTCAGTAGCTTCGTCTGAGCTAACAGGAATGTTGGCTTTTGCCTATCAGACGTGTCACCTGGGTATAAGACCGTCTGCGCCTGGAGCACCTGCCCTCGTCGGTTTTGTACTTCGTGCTTGCACGTAACTGTCTGCCCTTTCCGGGCCTTCTCGATGGAACGTCCAAACTCAGGGCGTGACTCTTTACGCATCAGATCCTGTATGCTAGTCCCCACCAGATTCTCAGGCTGTAGGTCTAATAGTGACCGAACGTTGGCGGAGACGAAAAGGAACATGCCAGAGGTAGAAAGTTTTGTCCAGAGCTCGCCATCTCCAATTCCTCCCTTTGACTCGAGCTGCCGCCGACTGAGCGAGAAAACAGGCCGCCTGCGCCCTATCAGGATGATGCACTTCCGCCCCTTGCCTTGTTCCAAGAATAGAGACCCGTGACTCTCGAACCAGGTGTAGCCGCCATGCTTCCTGCGTATACGGAATACAATGTTGACGGAGTTACCGGACGTCGTATCCTTCAGTTCTCTCGTCAGAGGTACGATATCGGACGGGTGGCAAATAGACGAGATGGAGCTCCCGACGAGCTCGGCAGCATCGTATTCCAGCACACGCTTGCAAGAAGGCGAGAGGTAGAGGAATAGGCCTTTGAGAGACAACACATGGACCACATCGTCGGCATTTTCCAGGAGCATCTTGTCCCAAGACTGTTTATGCCAGTCCGAGCCAGCACCCTTGGGGTTATACTGTTGCAGGAGGGTGGACACGTCGTCAACTCCTAGCGTCTGGCCGTTCTCTGGCTCCCACTGACTAGAGGCTGGGGGTGTCCATATGTACTGACCGAGCTCACTCTGCTTGTAGTTCACCTTGACCGCACCAGGTCCGTGGGATGCGGCAATGGCGTCCGGACATTCGACTAGGTCGATTTGGAAGCCGATGATATACTTGATTTCTTCTCTGTCAGCCCCCCAGGGGATAGGGATCATGGTTAGCAGATTCAGAAAAGGCTTGCCACCCTTTCGATAGTTGATCAAGCTCTGCTGGACCTCCTTGCACTCGGCTATCTTGACCTTCAGATTGTATACTGCCCCATTGTCGACGAACTCCCTCTTACTTCCTGCTTCTACATTGCCATCTGGGGCCTGTAGGAACCGACAGTTCTTCCCCACAATCTCAGCTCTGTGGTAGCCGGTAAGGTTCTGAAAATTGTCAGACACGTAAATGATGGGGCAGTCATTCATTGTCACGTCACAGACAACAAATGCACATGACATGTCAACAGCACCCAAGTGAACCTGGGGATCCTTCCTCGTGGCTACGAGGTAGAGCGCCCTCAGCATATCGAAGCCGCTCTGAGAATAAATCATCTTGTCTGGGGGAGGTTGTGGCCCCACCATCGTCGGTGTTGGTATTACTTGTTGCTGTGGCATCTGCGGAACGATCTGGTCTCTAGCAGACCTGCCCGCACTTGCTGGAATATGTTGATATGTGGGAGCTGACGTCGGTACAAGATTCTTTGGAGGTTGATGACTGGGTGAATAGCCGTTCATCCCATCCATAGCCATGTTATTCACTTGCCTTGGTGCTTGACCTGTGGTCGGAAACTGTGGCGGCAGATTCATGAATTCTCCATCGCCGCTACCGGGAACCAGGTGTCCGTTCCCGGTAGGAGGGCAGTCTAAAGTATCGGTTTCGTCTTGCAGACCCATGTTGAAGCCTGAAGGCAATCCATCTACTTGGTGGAATGTGTTGGGCAGGGAGGGTGACGGGAACATGGATAGGGACGGGTCGCCAGCAATCTGGCCCATATTCATGTTGGACATGGCGATCATATTCCCCATCATGTCCGGAGAGAGTGTTGTGAATTCTTCGCTCAGCATGGTCTGAGGGGTAAAAGTCGCCGTGTTCTCCGACATAGGCATATCTGTGCCCATGGAGTGGAATCCGGCATTCATGGGATCGGCCTGGGAATCGGGCACAATACCATAGCGGTAATCACGATAGGTGGTGTCGGTGTTACCAAATTCCAACATGGACATCCTACGATCCGCATCGGACTGAGACATATTAGAGGAAAATTGGTGTTGCGGTAAACTTCGTCGGCGAAGGTCGGCCGAGTTATTTCGAACCATGTCATCGAGGGAGTCGGCGCCAACCATATTTGTGTCTGGATTGGCCGGGTTGACGCCGGGGACCGACACATTATACTGCGCTGGTTGATGCGGTAGCTCCGAGCTTATAGAATGTAACTGCTGCTGCTGCTGTTGCTGCCTTTGACTGCGTTGTCGAGAGTGGCGGCGCCGCAGCAGCTCCTCTTGAGTGAGCTGACCGCCAAAGAAGTTGTCCATTTCGACAGCATAGGCCCACGGGGGTATGTTTGTAAAAGGGCGGTCGACGATTAATAGCTTCAATATACGGTAAAAGTACAGTTTAGCGCCGGTGCGGTGCGGGAGCGGTGAACGTCGTTATTTTCGTCGTTGTTGAGGGTAGACAGAAATGTGGTTAGAAACGTAGGGTACCTAGTAATACATGTGCAGCAGCAAGTGATAGTAGAGGGGGTTATCGAGTACCAGCGACAGAACGCTTAATGGGAAGGGCAAGGCAATGTCGATAGAAGTCGGCGTGACCAAGAAACATAAGTTAATATGTATCTTAAATTCTCATTTTTAGGTTGCAGCTATACGATAGAAAAATGGCAATTCGACGACAGCTATCGGACCAGCGGTTCGCTACGTCTTAGACAAAGTCGAGTGGATGACAACCGATAGGCGTTTTCGTCATGAACATTAGACGGAGTACTAGGCAGGTTGGTAAGTCTGGGAGGCAGGAGGAAGTACGGCGGCAGTATGAGCTGTCATTCCAAGCCAGCACGAGATTCCAAAATGGGTCTCCGAGTTGGTCATCAATGAGAGTGTAGATAGGTATGAAAACAAGTGAAGAAGTAAAAGATGAGATGATGCTGTGGAGGGCCACGGCAGATACCCGGTATCTAGACTAGTCGTAGCTAAGTTCAGGTTGGATTAAGCCAGCATAATACTAGGGCTTGTAGGAGGTATATACAGTGGAGAGAAGTAGAGTAACCTAACCTAGAAAGTACCGGTTGTAGGATACGTAGGGTAGGTGAGTGGAGGATGGTGATATTTTTTGAACAAGGGGTACGTCTGGATCGACACAATGCGGGGGGAGGGGGCGACATCTGATATCCTGGCCAATCATGACTAGTATATGCTAACCTACTTAACTACTCTACAGCATGGGTTCTGTGGTCTTACGAAATCGCACCTTTTGTCTCTCCTTGATCATGCGGTCTACGGTATGGTAGGGATGTAGTTTCAATCAAAGTCGGCGTAGTGTATAGTGGCTTTCTTTTCTTCTTTTTTTCCATACCCCTTTTCGTTCTTCCTTTTGATGGTAGTATGACATGTCATATGCTTTTTCATTTTGAGTCCTTGGCTAAGCAACGTAAATTCGCTGCTCACCAGAGTACCAATTGCCTACGTACCTAATAGTGTCGACAGGCTACGAGATGTAGGTAACATGTACATAGGTAGGTTAGGCAGTGGAGGTGCCTGGTATTTTACGTATTTTACCAGCAGGTTAATAGCCACGTGCACGTTTTGAGAGTTGGTTCGGAGTGGCCACGGGCGGGCAAGGAGAACTCCATGTGAAAACAGATGGGCATTAGATTACCGATTCCCATCTTTTCCATATCCTCCTCCAACATTGGCATCCTGCCTGTCAGCACCTCATCTAAGTTACCCGATAAGTATTAGTACATACAGCAGTTCCCGCCTTTTCTTGTCGTGCGAATGTAAGCATGAGAACCAGTACAACCGAAGTACATACGACCTTGCGGCTGTCTCGAATTCTGTGCATGTACTTCACCTCACCTCTTGTGCAAAATCTTATCAAAACATCCAAGTTTTTAATACTAACCTACGTACCTACTAAAGTCGATTCCGTTTCAAAATAATGGTAGACTACCAGGTATGTGAAAATACCTACCCATTCTGCTAGCTAGATGGATAGATGAGACAGCACAAGCCTTATGCGGCCTTCCCCTTGTATGTCATCCCTCCCCCAAAGCTGTGTTCACTATTCTTGCCACCCTCCGTGACCTTACCCTCCGTCACACCCGTCTCGAAGGCGCAGCTACCCATATCGAGCGCTTTGGCCGGTCCCGAGGGCGAGATGTCGAAATCGAAGATATCCATCGGTAGTCCCAGCGTCGTGCATGCGTTTGGTATGTCGACGATGCCAGCTACATGACCCTGGATCGGGGCGCATGACATCAGTAAGTACGACTGGTAGTCACTGTACCCGAACCGACGCAGATACTCGATGCAGCCTGTCGGCCCGTCAGTACATAACCATCTTTCTATCTAGAAGGGCTCCAGGTCAGGTACTCACGTAGGCTAGTTTGCCGGTATGCTACCGTTACATCCACTATGTGAAGCCAAAGTCAATGTCTGTGCGGATAAGGTTTCGAGAAGGGAATTCTAAGGGGCATTCAAAGAGACTTTCAACTTACTGTAATGCTGCTTGCCGTGCTCATCGACAGAAAACCCTTCAAAGTAAATATACCGGCCCGGCCCGAACTGCGGCTCGACAGGCCCGGGAATATATATAGGCGACTTAAGTCCCAAATCCGCCATACCGTTTTTGACCACCTTGAAGTTGATGGTTATGACACCGGCCATTTCAATAGCGCCGCAAAACGAGATCTCACCATCGCCCTCTGCTCAGCCGACACGGTTGTAAGACGGTTATCTGCCAGTGCGAAAAAGATGCGGAAAGTGAACTTACGTGAGAAATGCAAATCTCCGACGCTGAACTTAGCACCTGCTACGTGCACAGGGAGGTACACCCGGCTACCACGGCTCAAATTCTTGATGTCGCAGTTACCTCCGTGCTCGGGACGGCCCGGGACTGTAACATTCAATACTCAGCTACGTCCGCGTTTCCGCATGGAGCCTCCAAAACCAAAGGAGCGCTCCCGGTACCACTTACCAGTTCGCGCGCCCTCTCTTCCAATTTTCTCTCGGAGCTCCGCATCCGCAGTCCCGGCATGGGCATTGGTCGGCTCCGGCGGCAGCGCGACCTGCCTGTCCAACTTGTTTGCTGCGATGAGGTCCGCTTCACGTTTATTCCACGTATCAAGCACCTCCGCTGAGGGCGCACAGCCGAGGATGCCGGGGTGAACGAGACCAGCAAACTTGACGTGAGGAATGTGACGGGACGTACAAAATACCCCTTCAAAATCCCAGATAGCTTTCGCTGCTGAGGGGTAGATCTCATCAAGGAATCCCCCGCCGTTGGATTTGTCGAAGGTGCCGGTGAACCCCCAAGGTTGCTCTGGGAACGGCTATATATCGGTTTGTTAATAGGATAAGCCGGAAGTTTCATTAATAAACACCGGCTGATATCCTAACACCTGTTCTCGGAACCTTTGGTCTTGGACAATGACAGGATAGGTCAAATTCGCCTCTATTCACAAAGTCCACCATCGCGACGGGATCGGAAAAGTAACTGGTAATAGGTACGAACCTGCACATCCATGATCTCTACAAGCAAAATGTCGCCAGGCCGTGCTCCCTCGATCTCAAATGGCCCTGTCAGGTAATGTACACGCGTGAGATCAACGTTTCGGACATCATCTGCGCTATCGTTATTTCCAATCTGGCCGCCGGTCCTGAAGGCAAGAGGTACTTTGATGAGCATGACTCGCTCGCCTTTGATTATAATGTGAATATTGAATACACAAACCTACCAATCGAGGCACTCGATCTTCACCGTCTCGCCATCCTCGATCACACCGGCAAAAGGAACTGTCAACCCGTCAGACAGACGGTCCGTTTCCAAATACAAGAGGCGCTAAGCTAGTCAGGTAGAGGCATACTATCTGGGTGCCATCGATTCTTTACATTGTATAGAACGTCAGATTCAGGCGCTGGACGATAGACGAGGATAAGAGGAAATACATAGAAGGGAGAGAGAAGGGATTTTACATGCACGTTCCCCTGCTGCGAAACAGGCTTCTCCAGATTCACTTTCCCAACAGTGCGTATTTCAGTTTTCCCCATTTTCTTCGATTGTTGCAAATGGTGAGTCAATTCTTAATATCTAAACAATCAAGTAATTCCTATGGGACGGCGAAACAAGAGGACAGGTTAGACCGGGTCACTTTCTTGAAGAAACATTATCTACCTAGGTGGGTATATGTGAATACACGTAACTAGCCTGCTTAGTTGCTTACCAACCTTACCCCGCATTAGACTTGCTCTGATACCAGAGGAAGGTACGACCCCATACTGTATAGAACAGACCTCATGTTTCAGCACCCGTACGACTAAAGTCGCCGTGTATGTGAGTTTGCTACCAGCCATCGTGTTGCTTGGGCCCTTATCGCATCTCCTGCTCAAGTGGGGTCACTCAAATACCAAGACTGGGAGTGGAAGCATGTTGCCGAACCTTGACCGGGTGATTAGATCAAACGTGCCCTGGGGGCTTTGTTCTGCGGGCGCGATGGGGATGAGGTAAAGTCTTATCATGCCACTATCTGCCTAGATATTGAGACATGATCAGATACAATGCTTGCCCAGATAAGCTCCGATTCCAAGCACTAGCAGCAGTAGGCAGGCCATGTGCAATCCGATTATCCTCCATCAATTCAAAGCTCTTTTCGTGCAGATACATTTCTTCGATCCTTATCCAGATTGGCAAGTGAGAGGCTCAAAAACTCGTGTTTATTCCTCCATGTTTGTTGGCTGGCAAGGTATTGTTCTTGTTGCTCGGGAGTTGCGTCTGGGGACGGTGGAGGATCTGTAATCTTGGTGATCAAATATGCTGTCGACGCCTCAGCAATACCGTATATCAACACTCCGAGCAACGGAACTCGCAGGAGCACGTAGAACCCGATGCCAAAGCCAAAGAGGAGTCCCTCCCGGCTGCGAAACCAATTCCGTTTCTGCTGCTTGTCGAAATGTATGCGTGCAAAATACGGCTCGAGAAGTTCGCGCACCAGACTTCGAGATGCAAAGTAGGTTTGCAAAAATATCACAAGGTAGCGTTTGGGGAGGAAGATGCTTGTGCCGAAAATGACAGCTGCGGGACCCAAGCCAACAGCTTTGTGGAACGTATAGAAGCTAGCAGCGGGGAGGACAAGTTTTCCAGCGTAAGGAACGTAAGACAAGCCAAAGACGACCAGCGAGATGAGAGCTTTGCGGGCAAATCGCCAGATGAACAAGGTAATGCCCTTGCCAGTGCTTGTTGAGCCTTTCAGGCCACCCTTTTGCTTGTATTCGTGGAGATTGGGATAGTACATCTCCCGAAGGTCATCGGGGTTTTCGTTCCTATGCTTTGAGACATAGGTCAAGTCCACCCACCGCAGTGAGTCCATGAACCTGTATGTGGTAAGGTGGTAAGTAGGTGTAGGAGGTGTAGGAGGTGTAGGAGGCGTGAGAGAGGCTTGTCGGCATAGCACTGATACATACATCTCATCCAGGGTTGGCGTCAGATATCTCATCAACGTCATGAGAAATAACGGAACTTGCAACACATGATTGGCGACAAGGTCAAGCCCGTTGACAAGACTATCGTCCCAACTTGCCCGGTCGAGATCCACAAGGTAGGATGACAGGGCGACTAAGAGCTTGATCGCTATGATCTAGGGGAGTGAGGATAGAATCAGTTGGCGTTGTAAGGAAGCCGGTAAGGAAGCAAGGAGGCATACAGGGACAGCAATCGCCAGACGAATGGCGAGCCCGGCACCCACCGCAATAGCGGCCTGCTTGTAATGGGCATTGTTGAATATTGCAGGGTTTTCAAGAGCTCTATGAGCTATATTGATACCAGGATGATTTTAGTACAGCTCGTCATCGCGATGCCAACGAGAAGACGTACCACCAACGAGTGTAAGTTGGGCTCCTCGTAGCACAGCATTTGGATCAAAGTGAGAAAGATCAAAGGCGTCTTTCACTCTGTTCTTATCAAACTCGAGCTTGAGATTGGGGTTAGGTTCTTTTGGTCCCGTCATGATTTTCTTTTGTATCTACGGAGCTGGACTGGGTGGGTGAGGTCGCATGTTGGCTGGCGAATACTGAGACATACGATTATGGTCGTGCAGGAAGTACCTAAGCAGTGGAGCCGTACCTGTTTTCGATCCTGATGCACGTTCCTTCTGAACTCCTTACTTGCTCTCATATCATACATACATACATATATACATGCATGCATGCATGATGCGTGTAGGCATATAGATTCATATGAGACTACTAATTTTGGCGTTGACACAGATACCTATGCCTGCAGCAAAGCTCACCAGACCAGCGGTACTCGCAAGAAACCTCCGGAGAGTTGGGACTATGACGACATTCATTAAGCACATATGCACTTATCTACGTCGATTATAACGATACCTACCTATGTAGGTATAGCATATAGCTGGCAGACAAAGTTGCGGTTGCATACATGATACCTATACCTACTCTGGATAGGCGATCTTAAGGGCGTGTTTCTAAAATAGCTTATGGCTTAAACTTGTAAGAATAAGCAATTTAGCAGAATTTATGTTTTCTAAACAGCTAATAGCTTATTCTTACTATAATATAGCTTATCTTTACTTTTTACTGTTTTATATTTTTAGCTAATACTAAAAAAAAAAAATTTTTATGCTTTTAGCATAAGCAATAAGCAACTTTAAGCTGCTTTTTGTTGCTTATATAATATAATTTTTATTTATGTTAGCGCTACTATAATATTTTTAGCTTAGTAAGCTTTTTAATTACATTTTTACTTTTTATTACTATGCTATAGCATATTAAAATAGCTTAAATTTAATAAAATTAAGCGCTTTTTTAAAAGGCTTGCTGCTACATTATAGCTATAGCTATAGCCTTTATAGTTAAGCGTTTAAAAGCTTTAATAAAGCTTTTTATTTACTTTAATAATAGTATTTTTATAAGGCGTTATATATATAAGCTTATAAAAGCTAAAAATAAGCGTTTTTAAAAAGGTTTTTAAATAAAAAAAAATACTTACTTTGCTTTTAAAAAGTAATTATTAGCTAACATAACTTTTTAGCTTAGTTTAGCTATTATTATAAATAAAAAGTTAGCTATTTTTTTTTATAGCTACTTAAAGTATAACTATTTATAATGTTATAAAATTATTTAGCAAAAATAACTATGCTTTTTATAAAGCTTTTTATAAAGTTTTTAAAGCTATGTTAGCGCTAGCAAAGTTAGCAATTTTAATATTAAAGTTAATAAAAATAAACTTTTAAATTGCTTTTAATTTAAAGTTTTATTTATTTTTTAAAAACATTATTAAAGCTATAAATAGTTTTTATTTTATAATAAAGGTTTAAAGAACTAAAAAAAAACGTAAAGCTTAAAAAAATTATAAAAACTATATATTTATTAATATATTAGCAGTTTATAACTTTTAAAATAAGTTTATTTATTTATTAGTAAGCTAAAAAAGCTTTATAAATAACTTTAAAATTTTTATTAATGCTATTAATAGTAGCAATTTTATTATATTTAAAAGTAGTTATTTGTTAAAAAATATAAAATTTATAATAAGGCATAAAGTTTTTATACTTTATAAAAAAACTTATTATTACTTATAAAAAAGTGCTAAAGGTGTATTAAAGCTGTTAACAAAAAAAAAACTTTATAACCTATATTATAATTAGTTTTATATTATAATTAAAATAGTATTTAAAAAGCTAAAAAATACTTTTAAGTACTTTTAAATCTAGCTATTTTTTAGCTTTAATATTTATTTTAAACTTATTTACGCTGCTTATAATATTTATAACTTTTTATTTAATTATAGCAACTTTGCTAAAAAAAAGATTAATAAGCTATATAAAAATAAAGGCTTATAAGTTAATAATAATAACTTTGCACTTTATATGTTTTTAAAGCTTAAAAAGCGCTTTAGCGCTAACTTATTAATTATAAATTTAAAAAATAAAAAAGCAAAAGCAATATAAAGGTTATACTTTAAGGTGTTAGCTAAAAAAGCGCTTTAAATAGCTTTAAAACAAGCTTAAAAATAACTTTAATAGCTTTAAAATAGCTAAAAATAGTATTAAAACTATTATAAAGTAGTAATAAAAGCAGCAGCAAGTTAAGGCAGCAGCAATAAGTTAAGCATTAATAATAGCTATTTATAATATTAAAGTATATTTAAAAAAGCTAGCATAATTATAATAGCATTAGTTTTAATAAAGTTATATTATATTACTTTATTTTTATTAGGTTTTTTATATAATTTATATAGTAATAAAATATTATTAAAATAAAAAGGTAAGGTTATAAGGTTATTATAGCACTTTTAATTTTTAGCATAGTTATTTACTATAAAACTAATGTTAGCTTATTTTTATTTTATTTATATATAAAAATATATATAAGGTTAATTATATATAAGATTAGCTAATAAAAAATAAAATATATTGTTATAGTTTTAAAAACAAATAAAATATATTTATACTTATTATACTTATATATAAAAATATATATAAAGTTAATTGTTTATAATATTGCTTATTTATATTTTAAACTATAGCAAAAAATATTTACTTTTATTTTTATAAAATAATATAAACTTATTATTATTTTATTTATATATAAAATTATATAAAAAGTTAATTTTATATAATATAGCTTATTAAATAAAAAAAAACTAACTTTAAAAAAAACGTGTTTTAGCGCTATTTTGCAACATTTATTATACTACTTTATAATATTTACTTGCTAATACCTACTTATTTTATTACTTTACTTATATTGCTGCTACTTTTACTACTACTTTATAGTAGTTTTAACGCTATTTTTAGCTGTTTTAAAGCTGTTAAGGTTGTTTTTAAGCTTGTTTTAAAGCTATTTAAAGTTTTTTAACTTTGTTAATAATGCTTTACTATATAATTTTTTAGCAGCATAATATATATATTAATTATATTGTTTAATTAGTATAGCATTAAGTATAGCAAAGCTTTTTTTTTTTATAGCAAGCAATTTAGCAATAATATTTGCTTAGCTCTTATTAATTACTTTTTTATTAGTAGCTTTATATAATTTATTTAAGGCTTTTTTAGCTAGTAAAAATAATAAGTTATAGCTTAGGTTTTAGCTTTAATTATAAACTTTGCTACTGCCTTTAGGCCTTTTTTAACTATAGCGCTATTAATAGTAAAAGTTGCCTTGCAAGCCTTTTTTAGCGTTTGCAAGTTTTTTTTAGCGTTTTTATGCTTTTTTCTAGCTTTATATTATATAATTAATTTTTTAACAAAAAAAAATTTGTTGTTTAAGTTTATTAAGTTAAGGTTTAACTTGTATATAAAATTGCTAGCAATATTATTAGCTAGCAATAAATAAAAACTAAATATAAATTTGCTAGTAGCTTTAGCTTTATTATTAAAAACTTTTTTTATAAAATTATAGTTTTTAAAAGTTTAGGTTTAAAAATAGGTTGCATTTTTATAGCTTTATTTTTATATAAGTATTTTGCTACTAATATTATTAGTAAAAATACTAGTTAACTTTAAAATATATATTTTAAATTTTTATAAAAGCAATTACTATGCTTAAATTTTTGTTTTACTTAAATTTGCTAGCCTTATAAACTTTAAACTAAACTATAGCCTTTTTTAAAAAGTAGCTATACTTATTATAAACTTTTTTAGCACTAAGGCTTAGCTTTACTTTGTTATGCTTTTTTAAAAAAGTTATAATTATAATAAAAGCGCTAGCTTTAAGCTTTTTTGCTAGCATATATAGCTTGTTAGCTATTTACTTTTTAATATACTTTAAAAAAGCTATAGTTAACATTAAAGTTTAATAAAAATTAAAGTTATTAATAATATTAAAAAAGCTTAAAATAACCTTAGTTTAATTTTAGCTAGGTTATATACTAAAAAAAAAAAGAATGCTTAAGGACTAGCTTAAAAGCTAGCTTAAAGTACTAAATTAAAAATTTATAATAGCAGTAAGGTTTATAGTAGCAATAAGGTTGCAATAATATAGTAAGTAAGTAGTAAATAACTTAATATTTATTTATAACTACTAACTACTACTATAAAGTAGGTGCTTTTATTATACTTTATAAACCTTATACTAAAATCTTTTTAAATACTTTTAATAAGCCTTAAAAACACATATTTAGCAAGATTTTTTTAAATGCTTTTAATAAGCCTTAAAAACGCATATTTAGCAAAATCTTTTTAAATGCTTTTAATAAGCTTTAAAAACGCATATTTAGTACTTAATAAAGGTAGCAATTTAGCTTTTAACAACTTTAAAAACAGCTAATTTGTTTTTATAAGCTTAAAACAGGCCTTGTATTGCAAATTAAGCGTTTAAAGCTTTAAAAAAGGTGCAGATCTTATATAATAGTGCAAATAAGCACTTTAAAGCGCAACACTAAAATATAGCATTATTTACAAATAGCAAAGGCATAGTTAAAGCCTTAAAATAAGCAAAATAATAATTTTTTATAAGAAAACACAAGTGTTTTATAAAAATTAGCTACTACTTTTTAATTAGTGTAAATTTGCCCTATAAGAAAACGCATTCAGGTCTTCTTATGACAAGGATGGCACGGGCCATAAGCATAAGCCATAAGCAAGTTTCGGAAACACGCCCTAAGGCATCCATAGCTTTATTACTCCATACTACTAGTACCCAGGTGTCTGGTTCTGATTCGCCTACCTACATTAGTTAGGTAATAGGTTGATCTAACCTTACCTATCTGTGCTGTAGTACCGTAGTAAATCTGGAGATCCGATCCAGATACAGTATGTACTGTATAGATTACACGAATATGTACCATTCTCCGCTATTCATACCTATACAGATGTACTTGTAGCTTATATGCGCACCCACCTTTAAGGCCTCTCAGCTACAGTAGGTACATGTAAGTACAAGTGCACACGCGCCGCCGCCGACATTCGCACCACAGACGTTGTCGTCCCACTCAGCCTTGCATTTATTGAACCGTTCGCGTACAACATGAAGCTTTCTCGTTAGTACCACCATTGTTAGACCAGTGAATTTATCGATTTGATTCGGCTCTCTGAAGCTATTTGTGATCCGTATCTTGCTCTTAACTTGACTTTTTCGACTTATTCTCAAGGCGACGTGTGATAGATACATATAGATCACAACCATCCCAAATACTACTTCGCAACCGATCGCATCGAACAGAATCGCATCGCATCGCATCGCATATCTCTCCTTCGCATACGATACCTTGTGCCGGGGCGGTATCATAACTTGCACTATATATATCGTCCGTCAGGCTTTTATCATGATACTCGTACGCAAGTAGATCACGCGCGCCCCGTTACTCTGCAAGGTCAGCCATAGCCTGTAACACAACTGCTGTGCCATGGACTTCCCCCGATTTGCTCGCGGTAGGCCAGACATTCCGGGGCCTCGTCGTGTTATGACCGCACCGGTGTCTGCCCTATCTACCTCGCCAATCCGTCCCCAGCCGCGACCGGATACCATCGACCATCTCGTCGAGACACTCTACACCCATCCTTCTGTGCGCATCATATCTTTTACCTCGACTGCACGCGGCTTCACGGCTTCGAACCAAGACGTTCCACCGGGCTCCCTACCGGCATCGTCGCGTCTCGAAAGGACTATCGCTGTCGGCACGTACAAGACAGGCTCACTCCCATCGTTGGTAGACCGTCTCTTCTGATTATCTTCTTCCTAGGTGCCTTTCGAATCTATCGCGCTCCAGGCTCTGTTGCTTTCCTCAGCTGTGGCTCCGCCCTGCAGCCCATTCTCCCTAAAAGCCAATGCTGGTGTATTAAGGAGGATAACAGCTGTTTTGTCCTACAGATTCGCCGGCCTCAGTATTGGAGAATCGAAGTTCCCGTTGCCGAGCCTGATGACGCCCCGCGTGCCGTTCTCTTGCGGCATGTCTTCGATAATATCCTTCTCTTCGAGAAAACCGAGTGCCCGTTCGAAAGAAGCTTTACCGTCCCACTGCCTGACCCCCCTAGCACACCCGTCAAGAAGAAGGCATGGACGGCAGAGGGGAAAAACCTGATATCTTCTCCCTTTCAGGTTGAATTGTCCCCTCCTGCCCATTCCCCCGCCATAATAAAAAGGGGGGGACGGGCTGCAAGCAATCCGCGCGAGAGCTCGCTTTCAAGAACCGGGTCGATCAGAGGCAGAGGACAGGACGGCAAACCCAAGCTCAGCGCAAACGATTCATGTTCCCCTGTTGCTATACTGGACGCCAGCCAAGGGCCTGAGGCTGGTAAAGATATTGCTTCCGCCGACATGGAGTTTGTTCGCTCTCCTCGTTCATCTTCAATCCATGGCCAGACTCGCGCTGTTGAAGCAATAAGGGAGCCAAGAACTGATTTGCCTATCCCAACAGTAAATACTGCGCAAGCATCCACAGCTGCTCAAGTGCCTTCTGTGGATAGCAGTGATAATGAAACACAAGGCATTGTGGTTCAAACTTCAGGCCAAGGCCTAGGAGAGACAGAACCATTGAAAGAGGAAGCTCGCATAGGATCAGCACCAACTTCCAAGCTTGAACTTTCCCATGAACCACCAGAAGTGAAGGGAGGCGGCAGCTTGCTCAAGTCTTACCACGTGGATGATGGCACATATGGTGTGCCCGCCGAGCGGGCCGAAAATGAAGCTGAGGCAGAGGTTAATTCGATGAAAACGATTCCACAGTCCATGCCAGCATCAGACGACGACAGGACAGCGCGGTCATGGGAAGCCACAGAGCTTGAGACGCCTCTCGAAAGCCCCACGCCAAGCCAAGGAAGTGATATTATGGAGCCAGATGATCTGGGTTGTGAGGATGACGTCGAGTCATTTGAGGGCTCTGGACGTGTCGCGCCAGTCAATCTCGCTCGAAAACGTGTAACTCGTATGCTTGCCGGACGTTCCTTTACAGCCCCGCTACTCACTGTAGTGGCCTCGCCGTCCTCGAAATCAACTGGGCAGGCTGCTGCAAAGGGCATTTCGCCCCCACAAGTACTGCCAACGCCAGTCGTTCAAAGCCAATCGCCGGCTGCATCGACCGACTCATTCCATAGTGTGGAATCTTGGCATTCTCTTGTCGCTCCGGCTCCGCCATCACCACCATCATCGCGACCTGCGACTCCACCTAGAAAGTGTCCGTCAGACGCCCCTGGAAACGAGGTACCTGCCAACGGCATGTCTTATCCGGTATGGGCGTCGGATGATACGGCTACGCCAAAGCAGGCTAGACACATCATCCCGGGGTCATTTGTCGTCTCTGATTGTTCCGATGAGGACGTGGAACCTACCCCGCGATGTCTACGAGCTGTCGTGAATAAGAAGTCGGCGGACGCAATCGGCGAGGGGGTTAAGCTAGAGGTGTCTCGTTTGTTGTCGTCAGAAGAAAGGGTACCGCTCCGGCGACGGTCGCACGCCAGCAATCTCTCCATCAGCCGTCGAGCTCTCTCGCCATTGCCTCCAGCGGCCAATCTATTTACACCCCCACCGAGACAGACCTCGCAGAGCCGGCTAGCCGCCGTGCGGAGGCTCCCAGCGGCGATTGTGCACAAGACGGTGGAGATCCTACTCAGCCCGCCAGGCCACCTCGTAAATCTGATGCTGAAAGTAGCTGCCAAGATCGCGGCGGGCGAGTGGCGGGGCCTCGTCTTCGGGCTCGGCGAAGCAGGCGAGCAGATCCCGGTACAATGGGACTACTACTCGGACGGCGAGTTCAGCGGTCTAAGTGACGACGATGACTACATGCTCGCGAGCCACAGCTCAGGTCGCAGCGACAGCGTTCCACGCACGGGCATACGGCGTAGAAGCCAATGGGCACATGACAACAATGAAGACGACCACGGAAATGACGGAGGGGATGTCGACTGAATCCATCGTGTATTCTTAGTTTATAAACGGGCATAGCGGAGTGCATAATGGGCTGCATGGATTTCCGGCGCTGAGGGTTTTTTTTTGGTTTTTTTTTTGGTATTCAGGGTAACGACCGTTGCTGTAAACTAGGTTATAGTAGGATATCTGGGTTGTAATCTACATCGCCGGCTCAGCTGTACAACCAGCCGGCTTTTTAACTTTGGGTTTTGTACAACACTAGGTATAGCTGTAGACATGTGCACACACATGCACACACACGACACGAAAGAGGGTGAACGGTAATGTACAAGATAATAAAGTTGTTTTACCTGTTTTTGGAATGAGACTACCTACTTGGACGCGCGTGCGGGGCAATAGAAGTATTCCACTCCTTGAAACTAAGGAATGAGGTTTCGATTTCTATGAGACCTACCGCTATCTTAACATGTTTGAGCGACACCACGAGACAGCCTTGTTTTTGGTCATCTGCGTGGCGTATAAGCATGTAAGCATACTACGTAGGTAGATACATCATACAGCAGTAGTAAATATAATCCTTAATATTGATAAAACTTGAGATACCTGTTTAGGGCAAAATATGTACTTTGTACCTCCTACCTAAATAAGAAAGCGAAGTGCAGAAAACCATTAGCGCTGTTAGGAATCGAACCCAACTCCACACTTATAACTAACCTCTCTAGCAGACTGTCACACACCTATACCTTACCTACGTACAAGGTTGTTTGAGCTCAGCCCCAGCGCCCCTGAGCGCCACCCCCAGCGCCGCCTCACAAGAAAACGCGAGGAATACGATAGAGGAAATGATATGGCCAAGAGATCTTCCCTCCATGAATCGGCTGTTCTACCGAATACCACGTCGCGAAGACGCACCTGCAGCAGAGCCAATGAAATGCACACAGACTAAGTTAGGAGACCAGGTCTTGGCTAACTTTGCTAACGTTGTCGTATTCTCACTGCTATGCGATTGGTTCTGAATCATCTTGACATACAGTGCAATCGGGCGACCCGACCCACGTTCGACAACACCTGAGATGAGCCGCACTATAGACCCCGGGCTTAGTTGTAAGGCATGGTAGACGTGAAGACAAGCTGGTGATCCGTAGGTCTAAATAGAAACTGTTATAAAGTATCCCTCATGCAACCCTGAAAACGCGAATCTATCTACTCGAAATGTCTGCACATCCAACTAACTTGGTCCATTGATTCCCTTTTCCCCTTCCCTAGCACTCTCGGTATCTCCTTTACTCTTTTGAGCTTGAATATACTTATTTGGTACACACGCATCCAGACAGCATCATGGCAGACGGAGAGTATGCCGAGGGGAGCATATGGTTCTATGCCCCTAATAAAGGAGCCGCCATCTTCTTCGCCATCGCCTTCGTGGCCACTGGCGCGACTCATCTATGGCAAGTCATGTAGGTGCTTTTGTTTTTTTCTGTTGCTTCCTCCTTCCATGTGTAGTAGAATTGACTAAAAGTCGTAGACACTATCACAGCTGGAGACTGACGGGGTTATACGTCTTCTGTTCGACTCTTTTCGTTGGCGGCTTCATAACCAGAGTCCTGGGAGCATTCGACTACGGGAACATCGATAAATACATCGTCAGCATCGTGTTGACCTATGCCGCGCCGTGAGTCTCCTCACCTTGCATCCACGTCAACCACAAATAGAGGACGGGATAGGGATAGGGACAAAGAATGGCTGACCGAGTATGCAGACCCTTGTATGAGCTAGGAAATTATTATATCCTGGGTCGGATATTATACTTTGTTCCTTACTGCTCGCCCATCCATCCCGGTCGCGTCTTGACCACATTTGCGGCCATATCAAGCATCATCGAGGTAAGCTTCCCCAAGATCATCTAAAGTGCTGTTTTTTGGTTCCTCGCCCACGAGCGAGCCAAGTGAGTATGTTAACATCCGGCGGCGTGGCTAATTAACCACAGGCATTGAATGGCACGGGCGCAGCGTACGTAGCGAACCGGACGCTTCCGCCACGCCTCCAGGACACTGGCCACGCGTTGCTCAAGGTGGCGCTGATCCTACAACTGGTGGTGGTGGCGCTCTTCGTCACGCTGGCGGCGACGTTCCAGTACCGGTGTCGGCAGGCCAGCATCAGGCACACGAAAGTCGATGAGCCACTCCTAACGCTGTACATCAGCAGCGGCATCATCTTCGCCCGAACCGTCTACCGCACCGTCGAGTACTTCGAAATAGAACAGGTCAACTTCTTCGACCCGAACTTTGACCCGACTCGTCAGAACCCCATCATCCGCTACGAGGCCTTCTTCTACGTCTTCGAAGCCTCTCTCATGCTTATCAATAGCGTCATGATCAACGTGCGCCATCCGCGCCGCTGGTTGCCGCAGAGTACGAAGGTGTATCTTGCCAGGGGTATGTATTTTAATTTTTTTTAATTTTTTTTTTTTTTTTTTTTT
>Ga0247782_1000133_pt1 | contig 97824 bp, 56 predicted proteins | sample UWRJL019104C5_FD_179928 | JGI IMG/M metagenome (GOLD analysis project Ga0247782, IMG submission 179928) | Plant litter microbial communities from Arlington Agricultural Research Station in Wisconsin, United States - UWRJ-L019-104C-5 | ecosystem: Environmental > Terrestrial > Plant litter >... | reverse complement strand
TATGCTAGCATATAAAGCATAATAATATTATTATTTTTGCAATACTTTTTAAAATTATATAAATAGTAGCTTTTATAGCTATTAAAAATTAAAAGTTAATATATACTTTTTATATAACTACTTATATATTAATTAAAATATTAAACTTAATTAATACTTTGCTTATTTATTATTTAGCTATTTTTTATAGTTATAATAACTTAACTATTAAGTAATAAAATGCTTTTATATTAAAACAACAAATAGTTTTTTTTATAATAATAATATATAGCAAGATAACATAGCTATATAACAAAATAGCTTAAATAACTATAGCTTATTTATAATTGCTTTGTTATACTACTTTTAAGTTTTTTATATAATTAAATATAACGTATCCCATGGCCATATTTGCTACCCAGCCATATTTGTCACTTTTTTTTACCTTTATATAAATAATTTTTTATAACTTAACTATATAATAAAAAATTAATTTAAACTATTTAAAATTAGATTTGCTAAATATTTTTATTTTATTTTAATATGTTTGCGCATTATAGCTAAGCTTGCTACATATTTTATAGCGTTGCGCGCAAGTTTTTTGCCTTCTTATACAACTACTACTTGCATACCTTTTTGCTATTTTTTATGTAGCAGCTGCTTTAGCAGCTTATAACTTTTTTGCATCTTGTATATAAAGTAATCTTTTATTTTATAATTTTGTTTTTTTTATATAGCAATGTTAACTAAGTTAGTTGTTTGCTATATAAAAAGTTGTAACCTTTTTTTTTAATAAAGCTAAATAATATATAATAATTGTTGCGCTGCGCATAATTTGCTATATACTTTTAATAATATATGTTAGTAAGCTATTTTAATATTATATAACAAAATATTTAACAAATATAAACTAAAATATTATATTTTATATGTTGTTTAAAGTAATAAATTGCTAAAGTAAAAGCAGGCTATTAAATAAAGCTTTAATTATAAAAGTAGTTAAACAAAAATTTAGCTAAGCAATAATATATTTTAGGTTATATAGCACTAATTCTGCTTCTTAAAAACTTTTTTATATGTTAGCTTTTATTATTAACGTGTTAAACACGTTAAAAAATGCAAGTAAAAAATCTTTTTTTAATATATATATAATATGTGCTTATATTAAGTGTTTAATTTTTTTTTTGTACAACTATTTTAAAAAGCTAAAATAGCTAATATTAAAAAGCTAAAGCTTATATAACAAATGTGCTAGCATATAAAGCATAATAATATTATTATTTTTATAATACTTTTTAAAATTATATAAATAGTAGCTTTTATAGCTGTTAAAAATTAAAAGTTAGTATATGCTTTTTATATAACTACTTATATGTTAATTAAAATATTAAACTTAATTAATACTTTGCTTGTTTATTGTTTAGCTATTTTTTATAGTTATAATAACCTAACTATTAGGCAATAAAATGCTTTTGTACTAAAATAATAAATAGTTTTTTTTTGCAATAATAATATATAATAAAATAATATAGCTATATAACAAGATAGCCTAAATAATTATAGCTTATTTATAATTGCTTTGCTGTACTGCTTTTAAGTTTTTTATATAATTAAATATAGTTATAACTATTTTAAATAAAATTTTGCTTATAACAAATCTAGTTTTGTTAAAATTATATATATTTTTTTCTTAAACTTTATATTTTGCTATTATGTTTTGTATAAAAGTAAACTACTTATAGTATTTAAATAAAATTTTATATAAAACGCGCTAGTAATTAATTTAGTAATTAAAATATATTATAAAGGCTAGTTATTGTTATATAAAAATAAAAGTTTAATTTTTGCTAACGCGTTCTTTGTTGCATAACTTTAGTAATTAGTTAGCTATATTTTTAATACTACTATGCCTAAATAAAAACGATTACATAATAAGGTTAAGTATATATTATATAATAGCTTGCTTTTTAAATTTAGTAAGTTTTTAATTATTAGTAGACCTATTAAATATTGTTATACAACTGTGTTTTTGGTTAAAGAAGGTTATATATAGTATATTATAGATTTTAGCTGCGCGTTAGATACTTAGTTTTGGGTTTGTACAAATTGCTTAAAGCGCAAAAATAATATTAGACTTTTTTTAAAGGCCTACTATGGTAGGTGGTAAAGATATGGCAGATTAAAAGTTATGCGTACAAAGGTAAAGAAAAGTGGCAAATATGGCTGGGTGGCAAATATGGCCGTGGGATATGTTAATTATAATTATTTTAAATAAATTTTGCTTATAATAAATTTAGTTTTATTAAAGTTATATATATATTTTTTTTAAACTTTATATTTTGCTATTATATTTTATATAAAAGCAAACTATTTATAATATTTAAATAAATTTTTATATAAAATATGCTAATAATTAATTTAGTAATTAAAACATATTATAAAGGCTGGTTATTATTATATAAAAACTAAGTTTAATTTTTATTAATATATTTTTTATTATATAACTTTAATAATTAATTAGCTATATTTTTAATATTACTATACTTAAATAAAAATAATTATATAATAAAGTTAAGTATATATTATATAATAGCTTGCTTTTTAAATTTAATAAGTTTTTACTTTTTAAAATTGTTATTATATATAATTATATAGCTACGTTTTTAGTTTACTAAAGTTATTAATAATATATTATAAATTTTAGCTGCATATTAAACACTTAGTTTTAGGTTTATATAAAAGGCTTAAAATGCAAAAATAATATCAAACTTTTTTTAAAGGCCTACTATAATGTGTAGTAGAAATATAATAGGTTAAAGATTGTTTATATAGAGGTCAGAAAAAGTGTGCAATTGACCTGGGTGTGCAATTGACCTGTGGGATACGTTAGCTTTTTTATATTTCTTTTTTCTTTTAGCAACAAGAATTCAATGAACACATCTTATGATACTATCTCCATATCTCGTCGATACCTTCATGATCGCCTAGCACTGGTGCTTAACCTATAGGTAGCATTGGGGTCAGTGAAAGGACTACCACTATCGTGGCTGGAGCGTGTAACACATGCAGCTACACCGAAAACATGAAACAAGGACTTCTCGTTCCTGGCCGTAAGATTATTCACGTGGGTAGTAACGAGAACTTAACAGATAGGAAGGTAATGACATAAATATACCTCGACATTCTCGGTGTCCCAGGTCCCTACCTTCTCCACTCCATGCGACTTGTAACACCCGTGTCTGTCCAGCTCCAAGCACTCTGTGGACATCACAGAGTTTGTTAGATAAGAAACATAACATACATATATGACAATATAGCCCCAAATGCCCCCGATACTCCACCATCTACTATCGCATCGCCAGCATCCAAATTCGGCCGAGGCATCGTCGTACTTTGCACGCTCGTCTCAGCTGGGTGCGGAACTTGCCCTACCGGTTGTCGTCGGCGCAGTCATCTTTTTCCCCATCGTCTTGCTGCTCGTCCTAATGTTTCGGCAGGCCGCTGCGGAGGGATGGGTGTTCTTCAAAAGAGCCAAGGAAGACAATACAGAAGAAGTGCAAATAGATGGATTACGGTCCAAGCCAGAGCTCTCTGCCGATTCGTCTGCCGTCAGACAAGAGATGGATGGCCAACAAGAGCCGCAGGAGCTGCCGGAGAGGAAGGAGGGCCTGCCACATGAGCTACCCAGTGCCCACAATGTGCCGCAAGAACTGTCTGCTGAGATACCCGTGGTGGCCCAATCGGACCGTAGTCTTCACTCGAGAGTAGGGGAGGAAGAGGAAGCTCCGACATCGAGACACACTACTGAAGCTCCCTAACAAATAACACAAAGACAGAACCCCTTAGTCCAACTTACCAAATCTCCTCTTCTTATTCGTTTGATTAGAAAAAGAACTTGCCTCGTTCCCTCTCTTTCTCCCCAGTCTCCCTTCGGAGTGAATAGACGGTGACTCCGGCGCATCAGGCCGTTTCCTCTGTCTGAGCTTGTGCGTGATATCAGACGGTGTTGTAGTGTCCAACTCAGGACTCTGAGTCTTCGCTGACTCAGTTCCCTGAGAAGGGGGATGATCTGAAACCCTGGCAGGTCCATTCAGAGTAGGCCGGACTTGAGACGGGCCACGACGGCTCTTGGGCTGAAATAGTCTATTCTTCCACATATCATCGTCTAGGACTGGGTACTGTGTTGGACTGGTGGTACGAGCTCGTGTGCCCAGCGGTGACGAGAGGAGCGAGTCTTCCCGGCTGTCCATAACTGGTGTCCCGAATTTCGCCGTGTTAGCTTCCACCGAGGAAGTCACGAACATGCCCATTAACTCCTTGCGTTCTGATATCCCTATAGGCGTATCAGGGGGCTCGTCGTTGTCCGACGTGTCGTCTGACTCGGGTCGCATGATGTGGATGACCGTCTTCCAAGCGCGGTGCACATGGGATCGCTTCTCTCTGGGATGCATGCGGTAAGCCATCTTCAGCGTGTCGCAGCAGTTCTCCGTCGTATCTAGCCCTCTCGCCGGAAAGTTGGGCTCCGGCCCTCCAACTTCCAGCGAGGGCCGCCTACGGTCCTCCGTCGCCATGTCATCTACCTGGTACTCGTCCCTCCAATCCCCCAAAGTCTTAACCTCCAGGCTTCCTTGCAGATCGGCAAGATGCCATCTCCCTTCTTCGTGGGACGGATTTGTTCGTGGAATGAAGAAGCGGTGAGTCAGTGGCTGTTGGAGCCGATGATTCAAGTCTGGGTCGGATAACCAAGTTGGCTTTATCTTGGTATCATCCTCGGGCTTTATGCGGTCTTTTTGGCGAATACACTCGTCTATAAAGTCGAAGACCGTCAGGTCATCCCAACGATCGGCGGCCCGCGGATTAGTGTCTGTCTTGAGCGGGAAGATGCGAAGCAACAAGCCTGGAAACACCAGTCGGGAGAGGCCGTCCGGAGTGAGGCCATGAACGATCTGGCCCTTGTTGGGCAGCTCTACGCATATCTTGGAGAACGTGTCTTCGCGCTTCTGGTCTAGCACGACCTGGCAGAAGTCGGAGATCCTGGTGACGAGCTGATCGTCGTCGAAAATAGGCATGGTGGGGTGCATAAGATCGAGGAAATCTACCAGGGACGGCGGCGTCCACTTGTAGACTTTCGGCGTATCGGCGAAGTGCTCGCCGATGCCAAAGTAGATGGCGATGGACAGACTGTGGACTAGCCGCCAGCCGAGGTTCCGGGCGATGTTGATGCGGTTTGCTCTGTTCGACTGGGTCATCAACAGGGGCTCCGAGTTGGTGAAGCCGAGACGCCGGTCACAGAAGTACTCGAGCATGATGCTCGGGAGCGTCTGGCGGCTGATCTTGGCGATGAGACCCTGGTTCTGGGGCTGCCAGATCTCGTCGAGGAGCTCGTAGATCTTGTCGTGCCGGTTGTCGCCCGTCGCCTTGAGGATGCCGTAGAGCTGCCTCAGGTGCCGCCACTCGGTCTCGCCCAAGGACTGCCCCTTGTCTCTATGGTACTTCTCGATCCAGCTGGCGAGTTCATACCGGTCCAAGGCGATGGTGTTGTTGTTGGTTGCCCTCTGGTTCAGCCGGTCCTCCGTGCTCGCCTCTAGCTGGCGTAGTGCCACCTCGCCCGTCATGACAAGCCCGTTGATCAAATCGAGTATCCGCCGTTCGTGGTCCGATACGCCCTTCCCCTGGGTTGCGAGAGGCTTGTAGATCATATCGTGTTCTACCTCGGACCACACGTGCATGACGAGCGTTCCGATCTGGATTTCGACCTCGACCTCCTTCCAAGCCGCCTTGTCCTTGGGGATCTCCTCGGCCTTGAGCTTCACGAGGAGGTGTGTCGCCCTGTATCCGCCGAACGTGGACTGATTCAGGCCATGGGTCTCAGCATGGTCCTGCGGGTCGGACGCGCCCACCACCTTCCTGTCTTTTCTCTCCACGTCAAGACGTGTCTGCAGTGCCCTGACAACCTTCTCCACATCGCCTGGGAAGTAAAGGGAGATGCGGACTCCACCAAAGTCTCGAAGGCTTCGCTTCATGTCCTCTACGGTCGGTCGGGAGCTGGGTTTAAGCTTTCGCCGGATCTTGCCATCGGCCGACTCCCAGGTTTTGATGCGCGATGTGATGGGTGCATGGCGGATATGTGCCTCCTCTAGAGAGTCGACGCATATCTGTCTGACCCTGTCGGTGTATAACTGGATGGTGTCATGCTTTCCGGAATAGTATCCGAAGAATTGTTTGATGGTATCTTCGTAATTGTATTCCGCCATGTTTGGTTGTGAGAATGATGAGAGGCCGACAGGCTTACGAAACTAATCTGAAGGGCTCGGTGAGGGGCTAATGAAAGAGAAGCTTATCGACCCATTGTCTCCCACGGAGAAGAAGAGCGAGAAGAAGAAGAAGAAGCACATGGGGGCCAGCGATGAAGGCCAATCGCCGCTAATGGCCGTTCCTTATCCGTGCTCTCACATGCGCTCAGCACACTGCATGCATATATATTGTGTTGGGGTATGGATTTACACGACCTCCGATTTGGTCGTTTGTGGGGTGGGTAGCATGGCGGAGCTGGGCTGCATGAGGGCTGATGGCCTGCCGCGAACCATCATCAACGGCTTCATTTCTCCCTCTCTCCCTCTCTCTCGTCAGATGTCTTACCATCTCCCGGAAGTCCTGGCGTCGGTGACACCGAGTGTACACCTTTGGAGACAAACATGGCACTGGACGATATGAGCCTCATTGCAACGCGAACCATAGCCATTCCCTACCATCTACCTTTTTTCTTTACTATTACCGGATGCTGTTATCCCGCTAGAAGATAGAGTTCCCTGGGTTCTGCTTACCTGGTCAGCCTATCGTATGCATGCTCCACTGCACTGGTGGTACAATAAGCATCTCATGGCGGTCAGCGCTATATCTTATACCCAGGACCAAGAGTACCGCCCCCAAATGTTTACCTGAACATTCTCCCTCACTACAATGCAAAGATGGGCGTCAGCGAACTGGGCCACGAATTTCACGATATTCTCCAATCGGGGGCTTCTTACGGCGAATACGTCAGTCATGCCGCCGCCAGGAGCCCAAGCCTCTCAGCCCTTTCGACGTTTCTTGGAAACAAGACACTGCAGCCTTCGTCGGCGTCTATGGTCCTCAGCATGCAAGTAGATCTGCGAGGTCAAGCGGGCGACTACCGGGTGACCGGTCTGGAGGACGTGATGGCTCAAGTGGAAGACCTCCAATACCAAGCCCGAAAGGGCTTCGGGGGCGGATTGCTAATCGCCGTGGAGGATCCAGGACCGATCGAGCTGGAGGCTCTCGGCGAGGCACTGGATGTGGACCCCTTTTTCTTCGCCGGACACTTAGCTATGACCTTCCAGCACATTGAACGGAACCCGAACCCGCCCTTACTCAGTCTTCTCCCTTCCAAGTTAGCTTCAGCAGAACATATCAATATCAATTTCCAGACGGTCCTAGACTTGGGCGACGAGGATGACACTGTCATGTGTCCGCGGCCGTACAAGGTTACCATAGCTGGGAATAACATGAGGCAGCTTAGAATCCTTCCGCCCCTGTCTAGGAGGTGTATTGGACTCGTCCGCTCTTGCGCCTCTGTGCTAAGGAAAGATATCGGGAACGGCGCGTGGATCTGTATGTTGACCCCCGTGTATGACCATGATAAGAAAAAACGTCGAGAAAACAAGCGAGAGAGACTCATCGGTTTCATAGGCCTAGTTATGACGGACCCGGCATTCAAGGTAGCAAACGGTGCATCTAGAGGATGTAGCGAGAACCCGATGTTGCGGCGAGGGATAAGCGCCGAAGATGTGGCCAGACAACCGACGTACTCTTCATTCCGGAAATCTTCGGACAGAAGCTTTCGTCTACGAAGCGGTTCGCTGGCGGAGAACCTCTTTAGTGTCTGGAGAGACGTGCAGATGCCGCTCGACCCAGTAAACGGCATCCCGGGCATACTGGACCTTGCGTACTACCCGATCAGGATGGCGCTCACGGAGTGGAAGCTCTACGTGCAGTTGATGTCGCGTTACGTCAAGTTCTTCGAATACTCGTTCGAGACAGTAATGGCACTTCCGGATCGCTTCGAGCGCCAGGACCTCGTCGAGCTGAACCGTTGGCGACGGAGGGGTGGCCAGAGTCTCCACAAGATACGCATGACGAGGAATTTTGTCGAGTATTGGCGGGGACGGGCCTGCGGATCTTCTGCGACAGCACAGCAACAGCGAGAGGATTGGGGCTTGCTTCTCCTTGATTTGAAGCATATCGAGATGCAAATAGAGAAGAAGTAGGTGCCACTTTTCTACCTCCCTACTTACCCAACCAATTTTGGACCCCTTATCGCCACAGACACTGAGACTAACTGGTCGTTTCGCAGCGCCAATGCCCTAGAGTCACTAAACCCCATCATCACATCCCTAGTCCAACTCATGAATTCGCACCGTTCGGTATCGGAAGCAAGCGACGTCCGCCGTCTGACGTACATCGCTATCGTCTTTATTCCTTTGTCTTTCATCGCGACCCTCTTCAGCATGGGTGACGACTTCTTGCCTGGGAAGACCAACTTTTGGCTCTACTGGGTTACTTCGATTCCTATCACGCTCTTGGTTCTGGCGGCTACGTCGGTGAAACTGTTGAAGACTTGTCTGCTTTTTCTGCCTGGGGCGTTTTACGGACGGGCCTTGAAGAGGGAGAAGGTTAGGGAGAGGAATAAGAATTCCGTTTGTAGTGGGTGAGCTTCATAGGGGACGTCTGGGGCGGCGGAGGAGCCTAGGGTTAGCATAGGGAGAATGGAAGCTCATGATTACGTGACTGGCGACACAATCTGCTGCACTGAACTAGTTGAGGCCTGGAATAGAAGGCAGGGTGCTACATGATCACGGCAAAGGAGAGGAATATGGGAGAGAAATAGTCACGTCTGTAATATAGATATCAAGTTAGACGACAGAATGCCAAACAAAACATCGTGAGTAGAGTACCTACTCAATCGACAAGCGTCTGCAATTGTAGACGGATGGGCAAGCAAGCAGCCAACTTGCTTCTCGATTTTCGAACTAAACTAAGAAAGTCCAAAAACTGGGATACACAAACTCCTCCTCAAAGATCCGTCGAACCTGCTCGAGGACAAATTTCTCTACTTTACCCACATTTTTCAGGCTCTGTTTCGTGCCTTCGCGGAGCCCGATCTCGCTCTCGACCCGGATTTCTTGGAGGAGGCCACCCATCCTGCCTTTGTTTCTTGATGCAGATGTCGATGTCGATGTCGATGCTGGGGCTGGGTTGGAATACACGTGGTGTTCGACGCCAGAAATGAGAGGAGCGGTAGCGGTAGCGGTAGCGGTAGCGGCGGCGGCGGCGGCGGCGTTTATACCGAGTCCGAGCCCAAGTCCGAGCCCCAGGCCACCGCTAGCTTTACTCCTGCTATTCTCCATTCCTCCCTCCTCATCTCTAACCCCCTGCGCCTTCCTGTCCTGCTCATCGTCATCGTCATCACCCCCATCGTCCTCACCAACGGCAGCGACAGCATCCTCCGGACTCAAGAAACAGAAATGTACGCGTTTCCTAATATATGCCACAACACCCACCCCGTCAAACGTCAGGCCTGTAATGTTCAGTTTTACGGGTATCCCCACGAAGCTGGGCATCGGATAATCTAATAAGATCTCGGCTGTTAGTTCCAGTCGGACGTCTCCCGCATATCTGATGCGGAAGACGGCTTGGAGGTCGTCTGGACGGGGTTCTTGGTGTGGTTTTTGGTTCTGTTGTTGTTGTTGTTGTTGTTGTTGTTGTTGTTGTTGTTGTTGTTGTTGTTGTTGTTGTTGTTGGTGGTGGTGGTGATCTTGTTGACGGGGATGTTGGGGGCTTGGAAGGTTAGAGGAGCTCTTGTCCTGATTGTTATTGTGTGCATGTGCGTCATGTTCTTCTTCAATAGCTGATCCTGCCAATACAGCTCCTCCGCCACTGGGGGTGTCGCGCGTGGGCGGTCTCGATGTCCCAGCAGACGTAGGTGCAAGTGTCGAAACGCTATGTTTCTCTCTTAATGTCTGCGGTGGTGCTGGGGCGGAAAGCGAACTGGGTAAATCACCCACTGATACCGAACCTTGTGACAAGTGTCTGCCGTGCCTGTGTCGGTATCCACTCGCATCGCCGCTGTGATCATAGCCGTACCCTTGCTGCGAGGTAGAATCGAGCCATCCGTTTAGATGCTGGGCGCCCGCCACGGCCGCCAAGGGCGTCTGTGCCCCAGACCAGCCCGGACCAGGGCCGAGCTTAGACTGGAAGTAATGCATCTTGGACGGTCCGGCGTGTATCCCGTGCGTGAGACCAAGGAACGGCGTCGGACTGCTGAGATCGGGTGTCCCAGGGGCGTTCCGTAGACCTGCGCTGTGCACGTGTGGCGGGAAAAAGCCCTCGCCGAAGGGCGTGGTCGCGCCGCTTCTGCTTTCGCCGCTAGGTCTAGCGTTCCCACTTCCATTTCTGCCGTCCTTGCTTCCGCCGCGGCGCTCTTCTCTCACCCTATTCAACTCATTCCTTCGCCTGCGTTCGGCAGCTCTAATCGCATCCGGGACATCTTCCTCCCTCTCCCCTTCCCCTTCCTCTTCCCTTTCTTCCTCCGCAGCCCCCTCTGCATTGCCATCTTCTGCTTCGCTCTCATAGTCTTCTTCATAAAAGTCGGGCAAAGGGTCACATATATCCTTCAACACGACCTTTGGGGGTATAGTTCCGAAGGCAAACTCGTGCACTGTGACGGACTTGATGAAGCGCGGCAGCGGTACAGCCTGAAACTTGACGTGGATAAAGTCCCGGATGCGCTCTGCTAGCACAATTCCATCCGGTCCGCCCGTGAGCGTGTCCCAGTTGAGGTCTATCGACATTTTGAGTTCGCGCTGCTGCTTATCGCTCGCTTTTCATCAACTGCCTAGATAGGCAGGGGTAAGGAATGCCTCTTTGTGGTATTTCGGAATATGGGAATGAATTTGAAGTTCATGTCATGGGTTTTTACAGTGTGTTTTCAACTAGTCCCCGACCTTTTAAAGTGGACTCATTTGATGCGCTGAGATATGATACCTACATTTACATTGTGACTGAAGATTGGTCTACATATGGTTGAAGAGGTGTCTAAGGTACTGGAGTGTGTACTGGGGGCACGGTAGGTACGCACACGTACGGCAGTGGCAGGGCCCTATCGGAAAACCAAAAGGCACTTAAGTTGTTACTCTATTGCAATACTAACTTAGGTAGGTACATAGATACACTTGAAATAAATAGGTGCTGTTAAAAGAACTAAGGGCCAGTTTGTTAAATTCCGCAAGTTTTGCAAAAAGTAACTTTGCTACATTTTTATCCACTTTACTAGCTAAATATAGCTAAGTTTAAATAGTGCTAAAGCAGAAGTTCTTTTTATACTTGCAAGGCTAACTTAAACTCTTTATTATTATGCTTATAAAGTAAGTTATATAAAATTGCTTATTATCTTTTTAATTAATATAGCTAACTTTAAAGTTGTTTTAGTGTGCTATAGCACTTTAAGGCGTAATATAATATAATTTATAGCTATTTATTATAGTAATAAAGCTAGTAATATAGCTAACTTTAAGGTTGTTTTAATATGCTATAGCACTTTAAAGCGTAGTATAATATAATTTATAGCTATTTATTATAGTTATAAAGCTAGCAATAATAATAATAGCTTAAAAAATAGCTATTATAATAATTATTATAGCTTGTTTTTATATAGTATTAAGTTTATTTATTGTGATTTTTTAGCGTTAATAATTAAAATATGCAAAAAAAAATATTACTTTATAAAAAACTACCTTTAAAAGATAGTTTTTTATAAAACTTTTTTTTTGCTAAAAATAATAATTATTGTGCTAAAAAGTCTTTATTTATAGTTAGTAAGCTAAAAAATACTTAAAATAACTTAAAATACTTAAAAAAAATTAAATATAAAAAAATAAACAATATATTTTAATTTTACTATATTAAATACTATAAAGCATGTCCTTTAGCATCCTAAAAAATATTTAGTTACTTTTTTAAGCAATTTAAAAAAAACTTGCAAAATTTAATAAACTAGCTTTAAAGGTTAGTTTGTTTAAATCTATTAGTTTTTAATATTTAATATAATAAAAATAAAATACTTTATTTATTTTTAATATTTAAATATTTTTAAAATATTTTAAATTAATTTAATTGTTTTTTAGTTTATTAATTATAAATAAAACATTTTTAATATAATAACTATTATTTTAATAAAAATAAAGTTAAAATATATTAAATTAAAAATTATTTAAATAAAAATTAAAAAGGTTATTAATTAATTTATAAAATATATTATTATTATAATATTAAGCTAACTAGCTTATTATTATAAACTAAATTATATTATTAATAATAATATAATAATATTTAAAAAAAGTAAAATTAATAAGCTAACAGCATGTAAGCAAAATATTTAAATTTAATTTTTTTAAACTTTTAATTTTTTTTTTAAGTTTTTTTTTATATAGCTTTTTATTGCTTTATTTAAAGCCAAAAAAACTTTTTATATATAAATATAATTTTAAAATTAATTTATATAGCTTTTAATTTATTTAAAAATTTTTTTAAATATTTATAAAGCTTTTATACGTTTAACTAATATATATATAAGCAAATTCTATTTTTTTATTTTTTCATTAGCACTATTAAATATATAAAAAGCTTATTTTTATTACGTTTTTAAAAAGCTTGCTTTTAGTTTGCTAGCTAATTGCTACTATAAAATCTAGCAATATAAAATAATTAAAAAAAGCAAGCGCTATTTTTAGCTATATTAATAAATAAGCTTTTTTTTAGGTCTTATAGCAATAAGCAAAGCTGCTATAGCTTTAACTTTAGCATAAAAAGTAGCTATGCTAAGGCTAGCTGCTTTTGCTAAGCAAAAACTAATAGCTAAGGCCTAGTTTTTAAACTTGCAAAAAGGGTTTAAGCTAGATTTAAACTAACAACCGCGCGCAAAAAAAGCGTACAATAGCTAAGCACATAACCATTATACTATTAAAGCTAATATTAATATTATATATAAATAAATTAATAATTAAGTTTATTACTTAAAGTTATATAAAATAAAATAACTTAATATTTTATTATTGCTAATATACTTATTATTATAGTTTTTTATAAAGTTATTACCTTTAATAAAAACTATTTATTGCTTATAATAAAAAAATATTGCTTTAATATTAGCTATAAATATTAAACAATAAAAAGCTAAAATAAATATAATTATAATAAAAATAAACTATTAGTATTTTATAAAATAAATTGCTTATTAAAACAGTTTATCTTTATAATATTAAGCTATAAACAATAAATAAAGCACTTTTTAAGTGTTAAGCGTTCCTTAATATAGTGGACCTAATATAATAGACCTGACTTACTATAGCAAGAGATTAAAGGGGCCTACAACGGCTGTTTGCGTTGTAAAATAGCAACAGTTGTTATAAGATCTATAAGCGTTATAAAATCTACAAGCGTTATAATGTTAAAGGTAGTTTTACACTTTATTTAGCTAAAAAAGTACTTTTAAAATAAAGCCCTAAATAATTAGCGTATTTTAGCAACAGCAAGCTACTATATATACTATTAATTGTTATTATAATATTATAATAATTTAGTTAGTAGCAATACTTTATTAATTTAATAATTAAGGGCTATAAAAATTGCATCTATTATATTAACTATTTAAATACTTTAATAAACCTTTAAAAAAAAAAGAAAAAAAGCATTGCAGCTATTATGTGTTGCACATCTATTGTTAAAATAACCTTTACTAAAGCCTAAGTTACAGAAGGTGCAGGCCTAGGTCAGGTTAATCAATGGCTCAGAGCTACAATAGCAAAGCCATGCTATGCAAATAGCTTTAATAAGCTAGAGAGCTTATTAAGCTTATTAAGCCTAGGTACTTATTGACCTATAGTCACCTAACCTGCCCTTTTATAATAAGAAAATCCTATAATATCATGTATTGTAAAGTTTCTTTCCTTTTACTTCCTTATCTGTAGATCTTTGGCAATAGATCAGTTATACCTAGGAGCCTTGTTTCCTTTAAAGTGACGCGCTTGCAACTACCTACTATATTTTATAGCAAACTTAAAGGGATTAGCAAACAATAAGGCAGACAACTAATTAAAAACATAGTTAGACCTATTAAAAACATAGTTAGACCTATTAAAAGCATAGTTAAACCTATTAAAAACAATTTTATAAAAACGTAATTAATATTAAATATTAATGCTTTAATAGTATTAATTAAATTGCTGCTAATAAAAGCATTTAGCATATATATTTTAAAAAAAAACATTATAATTAAGCTAGGCAAGCAAAGTAAAAGCAAAAAAAGCCTAGCACAATATAAGTTAACAACTAATATTTAGCTAAAGTAAAAGTAATTTAAAGTAAATAAATAAAGCTTACTTAATTAAAAAAATGCTATACTATTAGCATTATATAATAGTGTTATAAAAGCTAGTTGTTTAGTTTATAAGCTATTAATAAAGCTATTATATTATTAACGTTAATAGTAACTAGCAAGCATATAGTTAAGTTAATTATAAAATATTTTTAAAAAGCTTATTTTGCTATTTTTTTTTTAGTTAGATATGCTAGTAAAAATATTTTTATTTTTATTATTAGCAAGGTTAGGCTTTATAATATTAAGCTTTACTATTATGCTTTTAAGTTTATTGCTATTAAAAATATTAGCAAACTTTATAACTTTATTATAAAAATTAGGCTTTTTATTTTTAATACTATAGTAAAAGCTAGGTTAAAAAAAAAAAAAAAAAAAAAAAAAAAAAAAAAAAAAAAAAAAAATAAAAAAAAAAAAAAAATTTAAATAATAAAAACTAAATTAAAAAAAAAAAAAAACTAGTAAGCTATTAAAAAAGCTAAAGAACTTAAAAAAGTTAAACAAATTAAGAAAATAAAAAGCTATAATGTTAATAATAAGCTATTTGCTTAGCTATAAGAAAATTTAAGGCTGCTAAGTAAAACTAATAACTTTAGCTTTATAATAAGAAGCAACTAATAAAAGTAAAGGCTTGACCAGCTAAAAAAAGACCTTTTAAACCTTGCTGTTAAAAAACTAATAGCTGCTAAAAGGTTAAATTAATGTTGCTAAAAAAAGCTAGAGCAAATAAAGACTATGCAAGCAAGCTAAAGTAGTAAGGCAAGCTAGCGTTACAATGTTTATCTTAGCGCATAAGTAAGTTTAAAAAGGTAGTACTATATACACATTATTATTGCTGCTTAGCACTAGTAATACTTTGTAAAGCTACTTAGCTCTAGCTTAAAAAAATAGTAAGTTTAAAATTATAGCTTTTTAAAAAGTTAAAAAGTATAGCGCTTAAAATTAAATTTATTAGCTTAAGCTAAATCTTTTTATATAATATTGTTTAGCTTTATTTAACTAAAATATTTATAAGCGCTAAAAGCTTTAAATGCATTATTTATAATGTCTTTATAGTTTTTGCTTTTTTTTTATGCCTTAAAATTATAATACTACTTTATATATAATTTATTTTAATTTTTGTTTATTTTATGCTTAAAAAATATATACGTTTAACTTTTATAAAGATTATATAAATAATAACCTTATAATAATAATAAAAAAAATCTTTTTTATTACTATAAGTAGCATTATAATTAATTAAAAGCTATATAAAGCAAAACATAGTTTTAAAAACCTTTAAATTATTTAGCTGCGTGTAAATCTAGTTCTTTATTTGCTTTTAAGTAGTATTATTAATATAACTTTTTTTTAAATTAATTAAAAAGTATTTTTGTTTAAAGTTATAATACTAGCTTATAATAATTTTTTAGCAAAATAATATTAGCGCTAAACAAAACAAAACAAAATAAAACAATAATAAATAAACCTATATAGCTGCCTTGTTAAAAAATTTTATACTTAAAATTATAAAAAATATTTATAGCATAGGTTTAGTACTAGTTAAAAGTTTAGCTTAATATATTAATATTAAAAAATAAAACTTTAATAAGCAAGCAAGTTAATTTATAAAAAAATAAACTAAAATTATTTTTTAAACTTTTTAATTAATAATATTTATAGTATAAGTTAACTTATTTGCGCTAAAAAAGTTTAGGTTTTGCTACTAAGCAAAAATAATATATAATAGCTTTAAATCTATAACTTTAATAAATAAAGCATAGCAAATAAAAAAAAACGCCTTTAAATATACTTTTTAATATTATAACTAGCTTTTTTAAGGCCTTTATAAATAGTGCTATTTTATATTGCTATAGTAAAAAAAGCAAAAATTCTTAAAGTAATAAAAAGATTAGCATTTTAATTATAGCTAATAATAGTAGCAAGTATATTAAGCTAATAACTTATAAAGCTACTATAATAAGCAAGCATTTAAAGCAGCTAAAGTTATATTTAAAAATTTTAGTATTATTATATTATTAAAAATAAATGCTATAGCTTTATACCTGCTATATTTTTTTAATATTAAAGCAAATAAAAAGGCTATAGCTTTAGCTAGGTCTAATTAAACTGCTAAATAGTTAAAGAATATTGCTTAGTTTAAAAATACTAGACTAATATTAAAACAAAAATAATATATTTAATTAGCTTAATATAGTAGTTTTGCTAAAAAGCAAAGTTAAAAAAAGAACTAGCATTTATTTTACTAAAGGTTAGCTAAAATTATAGCTATAGCTATAACTACTTTTTAAAAGTGCGCTTAATATAATACTGTATTAAATTAATAAAAGTAATTTAAAAAAAATATAAAAATATATAAACAAAAAAAAAATAATAAGAAATAAAAAGTAGTATTTTACTTTTATTGCAAAGCATATGTAAGTAATATAAAGTTAAATTTAATAGATATAGTTTTAACAAAGTATATAAAGCATTAACTAGTATAAAATATAAAATATAAATAGCTTTATAACCCAAGTTTAATAAACACTTATAATAAAAATAAAATAAGAAAATTTTATTTTTATTGTTTTATTTTAGTAAACTAAGAATTATTATATATAGAGTAGCTAGTAAAAAAAAGCTATTAGCAAGTGTAAGAGGTATAAAATATTAAGCAAAAAAAAATTAATACCTAAATTAATAATTATTTTTTAAATTAAAAAAATTAAAAAAAATTTTAATTAAAAAAAAGTATAAAAGTGCTTGTACATTTAAAAATATTATACTTAAAAAAAGTATTGTTATTATAAGCTATTATAAGTGTTTATAGTTTATAGCTTTTTAAACGTATATATTTTACTTGCTATTTTTATTTTTTATTTTTTTATAGTTTATATACTTATAGCACGCTTAAAATATATATATTTTTTAAATATATTTTTTTAAATCTAGCAGCTAATTGTTTATAATATTAAATTAATAGCAAGCTATAACCTAAAATGTTGCAACATAATACTAAGCTTAATAGTTGCAAGCTGCACTTTAGTTATTAAACTAAGTATTACTTGTTAAATTTTAAAAACATTAATATTTTTATAAGTAATTTTTTTAATAACCTAGATCTTTAAAATAATAATAATTTTAATGCCTTTTTAAGCAAAGCTAGCAAGAACTTTAATAATAATAAAAATATATTATTTTTTTATGCTTTTAATAAATATTATAGTATATTAATTAAAAGTTTTTAAAAATTATTAATATTATAAAAATATAAAATGCTTTTAAAAAAGCTATTAACTAAACTGCTTAAGCTGCTTTGCTTTTTTAAAAGCTTTTAAACGTTTTTTAATATAAAAAAGCTATTAAAGCTAATCTTTTTTTATTAATTAACTTTATAGCAAATATTTTTAAGTTTAATAATGCTTTTAATATAAATAAAGCTATTAAAGCTTTTAGTAAACTTAATAAGCCGGCTACTAGTTTATTTACAGCTTAAAAATATATTATTTTTAAGCTTTAACTAAAGCTTAAAGTAAACTTAAATAATCTTTTTAAAATTATTTTAATACATTAAAACAAGTTTTTAAAAATATTTTAGTTTAAAAAAGCGTTAATAGCTTTTATTAAGCTTACTAATATAAGCTATTAAAATTATGCTTTTTTTATAAATATTTTTTAGCTTATTTTTAGACCTAATAATAAAGTTTATAAATTAGTTGCTAGTTTTTTTAAGCAACTATTAACGCTTAAAAATAAATTATATTGTTACTTGCTTTTAATATAAATAAAACGCGCAAATATTTTTTTTAACATTATAAAGCTACTAATACTGCCTTTAAAAATAAAAGCAAATAAGCATAAAAAAATTTAAGCTTTTAAACTAAAGTTAGCTAAGCATTATAGTTAATTTAAAAGCAAAAAAAAAGCTTTATTTATTAATACTTCTTTAACTACTGCTAAACTTAAACAGCTAGCTTTTAACCTTTTTAAAATTATAATAAATCTAACCTTTTTAACCTTATCTTTATATTTAAAAACTTTATTATATTAAATATTATAAAAACCTTTTATTTTAAGCTTAAAACGTTTATAAATAACCTAATAAAACTATTTTACTTTAATATATAGCTTTTATTAATTTAAGCATTATTTAATATTTACTTTTATATTTAAGTTAATAAGCAGCCTAGCTTTGCTATATATATTTTTAAGTTTATTTACTATTAATGTTTTAATATAAAATGTTTTTGCTAAAGTATTATAAAAAATAGCAATAATATTAAAAATATTTATATTTGTTAGGTTCCTTATGGGCCCGCCCCTACATAGCGCACGTTATGCGTACGAGTTGGCAACCAGCTAGCTCTCATGCCTTTTAGCACAGTGGTATGATTTAGATCCCAACAATATTAAGTATATTATAAGCTTTAGCTATAATATATGTTTTATTAGGTTTATTACTTTAATATTTAATTTTAAGTTAGTTTTTTAAATTTAAAAAGCATTGCTTAAGCATAAAAATAATATAATATATAACTTACTATAAAATATAAATAAGCTTATTTTAACCTTAAAAATAATATATATTATTAAAAACAAAGCTTTTTTTTATGTAAATGCTAACGTTTTTCTTAACTATTATTAAAATAAAGACTTAAGCAACCTTTTTACTTAGCTAATCTTAATTAAAAGTAAATAAAGCTTAGTACTTTTTTTAAATACTATAATGTTAGCAGCGCTTAAGTTTATAGTTAAAAGTATTATTTAGTTTGCTACATTATTATAAAAAATAATGTTGTTCTTATTTATTATACCTACTTTTTTTACGCTAAACTCAAGTTAAAAATCTATAGCTATAAGCTTTATGCAAACAAATAAAATACTATAAACAAAGTTAACTTAAAAAATTTTTTTTTTTAATATTAACATTTATTAATAGTTTTAATATTTATTATAACTTATATAAAACTTTTATAAGCCTTTATTTTATACTAGCTGCTTTTATAGCTAATAAACGCTTATGCTTTAATAATATTTTTTTTTTAGTGCTTAGCCTGCATGCTTTTAACTTTTGTAATATTATTATAGCATTAAAAATAATAAAATATATTAACTATAGCATAGTTAAAAAGAATAATAGCATAAAAACTTAAATTTATGCGTTTATAATAGCATATATTAGCAATATATTTTAGCAAGCTAAAAATAATAGCTTAAAAAGCTTTTATACTATAAAGTTTTATTAATTTTATAATATTATAGCTATATAAAAGCAAAATATATTTAACGCTAATCTTTTATTTAAAATTAATATTATTAAAAAAAGCTGTTTTTATAATTAAACGTTATAAATATAATAAATAATAAGCAGCTTAAAATTAAAAGCAGCAAAAAAGTTTTATAGCAAATAATAAAAACTTAGTAACCTAAAACTACTTTTTACTATTATTTTGCTAGCACTTAATTTTATTATTACTTATTTAATAAATATAGCTTACTTTAAATTTAGCAGTCTAAGCAACCTATTATATTATTTATTATATAATAATATTTTAATAAAAGATGCAGCGCTAAAATATATACTTTAGCTTTATATTTTCTTGTTTTTTTTTAGCTAAAAACACTTTTAGTTTTTTATTTACTATTTTATAAGTTATAATATGTTTGCTTATATAACTTAGTTTTTAATAATTTTTATGCTTTTATATTAATAGCTTAAGCCTAAGCATATTAAACTTAAGTTTTTATAAAAAGCAAGCTTGCATATTTTAAGCATGCTACTTATAAACTTAGTTATTAAAACCTTTAGTTATAGCTATTATTAAAAGTAATATGCTACTTATAAGTTATAATATTTTAGTTAAAAATAAAATTAATATAAAAAAGCTAGTATAAAAAAGCTAGTATATATTTAATACTTTTTTTATTATTATAGCTACTTTAGTAAGTAGCTTTTAAGCTACTTTTTGCACTAGTATACCAGCTTTAAAAAAAAAAAAAAGCGTTATTTTTAAAGCTAGTAATAGTAAAGGCCTTATTTTTTAGTTTATAAATAATACTTTATGCTTTAATATTTATATTAGCATATATTATTTAATTATTGCTTATAAGTATAGCTTGCTTATTAATATTAACATATTTAAAAAAAAGAAATTTATAAGTAAGTATACTATAATTTTTTTTAAAAAATTTTGCTTTATAATAATTTAAAAAGTTTTTTTAATAGCTTAAAAAGTAGTACAAGCTAGCAAGTGTTTAGCAAGTGCTAAAGCTAAACAGTGCAGCTTTTTTAAATAAACTATTAAATATAAAATGCCTTTTTTAAAATAGTTATATTTTTGCACTTTTGCACCTTTAAAAAATCCTCTTTTTAATTTTTTTTTGCTCTTTTTATTTTTTTAACTTTCGTACTTTTATATGCGCTTCGCTATTACAAATAATTAGCTAACGCTAGTAACTTAATAAATAGTTTAAAAATTGCGTCTTTAAATTTATTTACTTTAATATTAAGCATATTTTTTTAATAAAAATAAAAAATTAAAAAACTATTTGTTTAGTGCTATATAAAGCTTTTGCTTATAATAACTTAAATTCAATAGCAAAAATAACTAAGCTATATAAAAAGTGCTTATTTTTTTTTACTAAGGTTTTATTGCGCGCAAATTAAAGTAATATTTAAAATAATATAAACTATAAGCTTAACGTTAGCATGTTAGCAAATGCTTTATATTTAAATCTAACTATAATTAACTACTTTTTAACTAAAAAAGTAGTAAAATACTATTATAATGTTAATAATAGCAAACGCTTTTTATTTTGCAGCGTTAAAAACATTACTATAGTTTTTTATTGCTACTTATAATTAGCTTATAATATTAACTATAGCAAAAGTTTTAAGCATCTATTTTTATTTAAAAATTATATTATATAATAAAGTTTTAAATTTAGGTTTACTTATAAGTAGTTTTTTTTTATATAAAGCTTTATTATAATCTTTTTTTAAGTTTTAAATATTTATTAAGCTTTAACACTGTTTTTTAAATTTTAGCTTTTAAAAACTTTAATAAATAACGTAAACTTTAATAAGTAAAGCGCTAATTATAAACCTAATATATTAAGTTTATATAAAATATATTAAGCTTTAACAAAATATATTAGCTTTTAACAAAATATATTAAACTTTTAATAAACTTATTAAACTTTTAATAAATATATTAAGTTTTTATAAAACCTAATATAATTTTGTTAGCTATAAAAATATATTAAAGTTAAAACTTTATATTTTTATAGCGCATTAAGCACTACGCTATCTTAATATATAGGTTATATATACTTAAAAATATTTAATTGCTAAGATATAAAAATAAACTTAAAAAATTTAATAATTGCTTTACTTTTAATTATAGCTAATATATAAGCTTTTTATAAAAAAACTATATTATATTATTTAAAAATTTTAATAACAGTTATATTTTTATTATTTTAAGCAAAATAAACTATATTAGCTATTATAATTATTTTTTTAGCTTTAAAATTTTTAAATAAGCTAATAAAGCTATTATAGTTAACGTATCCCACGGCTATATTTAACACCCGGCCATATTTAACACTTTTTTTCTTATACAAAAAACGTTTGTGCGCAACTTTATAACTTGGCCAATACTAATGCTATAATAATATAAATAGTACCAATTAATTTTTAACTAAATAACAAGTTTAAATATGATTTTTTATATTTATAGTATTTTTATTTAGCAAGTTGTAAAGGTATTAAATAAGTAACGATTATTAAAAAGATCTTAGCAAAAAGGTCTATATGTAAATTTATAACTTATTAATTTTAATTATATAATAATATAAATATAACTATTAGCTTCTTATTAAAATAAAAAATTTAGTAGTATTTTTTTTTAATTTAATTACTTTAATATTAAATAAGTTATATATTATTATAATATTTATACTATAATATAATCCTTGTTAAAAATTATATAATCCTTGCTTAGCGTATTACTTAATAACTTGCTAAATAAAAATATTATAAATATAAAAAAATTATATTTAATCTTATTATTTAGTTGCAAATCGATTAGTACTATTTATATTATTATAGCATTAGTATTGGCCAAGTTATAAAGTTGCGCACGAACGTTTTTTATATAGAAAAAAAAGTGTTAAATATGGCCAGGTGTTAAATATGGCCGTGGGATACGTTAGCATTTTTATAATTAACTTTTAAAAGCTTTATTATAACAAGGAAGCCGCCACTAGGTACGTACTTGCAGCATGCATCTACGGGGTACGTACCTTGGTACGTACTGCGGCGACCGCTCCCTAAGGATTAGCCAAAGGCCTAATAAGGCCTTATAGCCACATACAATTAGCACACCAAATAAAAGTAATCTTTTATAGCTACTTTTTAAAATCTAGCATATTACCTTATAATATACTAAGCCTTAAACCTTATACTTTTTTATTTTTATATTTAATAGTTATAATATAATATTTAAATAAAAAGTACTACTTACAAAATTTATAACTGTTAAGCAAATAGTTATTGCTAAACTAAAATCTTGCTTAAATAAGTTAAATATAAGTAATAACTTAAATATTAAATAGCTTATAAGCTTAAAGCTTATAATACTTAATAAAAAATTTTTTAAATTATTAAAGCTAAATAACTTAAATAGCTATTATAAAGGTTTGCAAAAATAAAAAAGTTAAAGTTTATATTAGCTAAAACATAGTTGCTTAGCTAATTAATTTTTAAGCTAATTATAATTATATTTATAATATTATAAAAGCAAATTTATAAAGCATAATAAATTATTAGTATAAGCAGTAGCTATAATAGCTTAAATTAGCTAGTTATTATAACTACTAGCAAAAAAACAAAAGCTAAAAGCAAAAAATAATGTTAAAGCACTTATATATAATTATAAGCAGCTTAAGCAAAATATTACTACTATAAAAATTAAAAATTAAATATTTATAATTAAAAAAAGTAATAAGCAAAAGCTTAGCTAATTAAACCTTATTTAAATAACTTAAGCATTAATTTAAATAAAGTAAAATTTATAAACTAACTAGCAAATATATTATAAAATATTAAATTATAAAAACTTAAAAAATAAAGCAATACTTAAAAACTTTTAAAAGTTTATTTAGTAAAAAAATATAAATTTTAAGCTATTTAAAAAAAACTTTTAAAAAGTAGTTATATAAACTATTTTAAAGCAAAAATAAAACCTTAAAAAAATTTTTTTTATAATAGCAAGTTTTAATATATAAGCTAAAAAGCTACTATTAGTTTAAAAATAATTTATAATTAGCTTTTAATTACTAGTATAAACTTTAGCTAAGCTTTAAGCAAGTTTTAATTAAATAAAAAATAACTTTTAAAAATATAGTTTTAGTATTAAACAAAACTAAGCAATAGTAAAGTGTTTAATAAAATATTAATAAAAAAGCTAAAAATAGCAAAAAGTATACGCTTTTTAATAGTTTATTAAAAAATAAGCAAAGTATAAATAATTTAAAAGCAAAAGCATAAAGATTAGCTTAAAGCTATACTATAAATATAAAAAACTAATATATAAATAATAACTAAAGCAAGTTATTATAAGTAAGTAAAAAAATATTTAAATGCTATAATTATAGCAAGCTAAAATATATAGCTATAAATTATTAGTTTAAACTATAAAGTAAGCAGCTAATAATTAAATAATAATTAGTAATACTAAAAAAGCTAAAAAATAAAGTTTAAAATATAATTACTATTTAGTTTAGCTTAAAATTAAAAAAAAAAAAGTAAAAGCTAAGCTAAAATAAAATAATATATTTAATTTATTTTAGTAAAAACTTTTAAAGCATTTAATTTAAAAAAACTTTTTAAAAAAGTAACTATAATTTTATTAAATAGCAAACGCTAAAAAAAAAGTATTATTATAAATATAAATATAAAAGTGTAAGTTAATATAGTTTATAAAAATTTAGCTAAAAAATATTTATAAAAAGTAATAATTTTTATTTTAAAGCTTATAAAGCTAAGTAAAAAAATATTATAATATTATAAAGCATATAAAGCTACTTTTTAAATAATTAATATAAAAAGCTAAGTAAAAATTTTTACTTAAATATTTTATGCTATAAAAAAAAGCTTAATGCTTTTAAATTATTACTATTAAAGCTAAGTATAAGCTACTTAAGCATTATTTTAAATATAGCTTTTATAGTATAATATTTTAATAATATTAAAAAAGTTAATTTTAAAAACTTTATAAGCAAAATAATTAATAGCAAACAAGTATATATTATAAACTTTACTAATATAAAGTTAAAAAAAAAGCTTTTTTTTAAAAAAATTAATAATAATAAGCTTATAAATATTATTATTAACTTGCTAGCATATTTAAAAAGCTTTTGTTAATTATATTTTAAAAAGGTAGCAAAAAAATTTTTATGCTAAAAAAATTAAAGCACTTAATTAATTTAATTAAAAAAGCTAAAGTATTATTTAAGCTAATTTATTTAACTTTAAAAGCTTAAAAAAAAGTATTTAAAAAATATTTAAAAAAAAATTTGCAAACAAGTAAAATTTGCTAATTATAAGCTAATATAAGCATGCTAATTTTATTTATAGCTAAAAAAAATAATATAATAAAGCTTTATATTAATTACTAAAAATTAAATAAAGTTGTAATAAAAAATAAATATTTTTTGCTGCTTATATTTAAAGTTATAAACTGCTTAAAGTTTATTAAAATGTTTTTTAAGTTAAATTTAAAAAATATATACTATAAAATATATATTAAAGCTAGCAATTAATAAAAAACTACTTTTTAAATGCAATATAAGCACTTTAAGTATATTATTATACTTTTTAAACTAACTAATATATTAGCTATATTTTAAAGCTATATATATAAAGCATTAGCAAAGCTAATAAATTATATTTATATAGTTTACTTAAATAATATTATTATATTTTTAAATAATAAAAAATAATATTATAAGCATTTTTAATTAGTTTATAAGCATTTAAAGCAGTATAACTTATTTATTAAACTATTAAAGTATAAGTTTTTTAAAACAAAAATAAAAATTTTAAAGTTTATTATTATTATTAAAAGTATTAAAATAAATTTATAAAAGGTTATTATAATTTAAAAATAAAAGTTTTTTAAATTAATATATAATATTTAAGTATTTTTAAAATTTATAAACTTTTATAAAAAGTTTATTACTAAGTACTTTAAAATTATTATGCTAATTATAGTATTGCTAAAAAAGCAAAATAAGCATAGCTATTTATTTAAATAAACTAAAAAAGTAAAACAAGCTTTTAAAAGCTTTAAAAAAGCATTTATATTAATAACTATTTTTTAATACTAAAATAATAAACTTTTAATTAAAATAAAAATAAATATATTAATAAAAGCTATTTTAAGCATTTTATTTTAACTATATAAAAAGTAATAGTAGCTAATAGTATATTAGTTATATAAACTAATAAATATAAAAATATATTAAGCTATTAGCTAATAAAAACTTTTAGCAATAATTAAAAGCTATAAGTATTAATACTAATACTTTAAAGGTATAAATAAGCTTTTTATAGTTTAAATAAATTATATAGCATTATAAAAAGTTATTAACTTGTTAGTATATAATTTTTAAAAAAAGTTAGTATACTAAATATATAAATTAGCTTAGTTTAATTTTAATATTAAATATTATTTAAATATTTTAAATTTAGTAAATAAACTATTATAAAAGCTTAACTATATAGCAAAAAAAATAAAGTATAAAAATATAGTTTTTATACTTTAAAAAAAACTTTAACTATTTAATAAACTATTAAAAAAAGTTTAAATTATTATAATATAATAATAAAAACTAAAAAATAAAAAGCAAAAAATATTAGTATAAAATATTTAAACTACTTAAATAATATTATTAAAACTATATTTAAAAAAGTACTTTATAATAAAAAATAAATAGTAAAACTATATGCTAATTTAACTTTAAACTTTTGCTATATAATTATAAAAAACTTTTAAAAAAAAAAAAGTAAAAAGTATTAATATATATGCTTAACTTATTAACTATATATAGTATAAATTATAGTAATAATTTAGTTAATAAAACAAACTGCTAAAAAGTTAAAAAATATACTTTAAAAAAATAAAAAAGTGCTAAAATTATTATTTATAACTAATATATTTTATATTTTATAATAAAAAAGTTAGCTTAAAATAAAATAATATTTAAATTAAATATATTAAAGCAATTTTATAAAATAGTTAAAAAATTATAAACTAAAAACTTAATACTTATTAAATTAATAAATATTATATATTAATAAACTAAAATATATAAAAAATATTATATTAATAATTAAAAAGTACTATACTTTTAAAAAAAACTAATTATTTTAGCTTAAGCAATGCTAGTTAAATAGCTAATATACTAGCATTATAATAACTTAAAAGCTAGCTATATAAAAGGTAATAAAATAGCTAAACTTTTATAAAAAAAGTTTTATTAAAAAAAGTTAAATTAAAACATTTATAAATATATTATTATGTATACAAAATATAAAAAAACTAAAAAGCTAAAATATAAGCTATTTAAAAAACTATAAATACTTTTATTATTAAATTAACTATAGCAAAAAATTAGCTTAAACTTTATTATAAAGTTTTTATTTTATACTAAAGCTAATAGCTTAATATATAATATAATTTTAGTAATTATTAACTACTTTATAAAAATAGCTTTATTTATATTTATAATAAAAATGCTAAATATAGCTAAACTTATAGCTATATTTTATAAAAAAGTAAAGTGCTAATTTAAATTATTAAAAAGTATAGTAAGCAATAAAAATAAGCTTATTATTAATAAGCAATAAAAATAAGCTTATTATTAATAAGCAATAAAAATAAGCTTATTATTAATAAGCAATAAAAATAAGCTTATTATTAATAAGTTTTAAAAAAATTTTATAATAAATAAAAAATTTATAAAAAATTATTAACTATATAGTATTTATAAACTAATAGTTAAATAAAAAAAGTATATTAAATATTAAAAAAGTATTTATAAATATATGCTATTAATAAGCTAATAAAGTAAGCAAAAGTATTGCTTAAAACTAAGTTTATATATAATAACAGTTAATATATAACTATAAGTTATTTATTATTTAAAGCTTTATATAACTATTACTTAAAAATTATTAAATATATATTAAAATAGCTTTAGTTTAAGGTTTAAAAAATAAAAAAATAGCTGCAAAAAATAAACATAATATAAAAAGCATTACGCAAATATTAAAAAAAGCAATAAAAACTATATAAAAGCACTATAATAAATACTATATATTTAAGTAATATAATGTTAAAAATATTATAAAGCTATTAACTGCGCACTTTTATTTTAAGTGCAAAAAAAAGCTAGCACTTACTTATATTAAAGCAAAAGTTTTAAAAAAAATTAAATTATAAGCATATTATATTTAGTTGCTAAAAAAATATATAAAAGTATATAAAGTATTTTTTATATTATTATTAAAGCTATAAAATAATTATAAAAAAATTAGCAAGCAAGCAAAACTACTAAACCTAAAAAATAAACAAAATAAATAAGCTATTAAAAATATTATATAATATAAAAATAATTAAAAAAATAAAAGTACTTAATAAAATAAAAAAAGTAGCTAATAAAACATAATATTTAAAAACTACTAAAGCATTTAACTAACTTAAAAAAATTAGTAAATAAATATAAAAAAAAATAAAAAGTTATATTTTAAATAAAATAATTTAATAGTATTATAATAAAAAAAAGCTATAGCTATTTAGCAAAAAAATTTTATTTACTTAATAAATAAATAAATATATTTAGTAATAAATAAAAAAACTAGTGCAATAATAAGTTAGCAAACAAATAATAATAGTTATATTAACTATAACAAAAAAAAAGCTAAGTATTAAAAAAAAAAAATAAAAAAAACAAAAACAAAATAATAATAGTTATAAAAGCTAGCTGCAGACCTAAATAAAAAAATAAATATACTTAACTAAAAGCTAGTTTAAAAAGCAAATAATAAGCAATTGTTTTTAAAAAAAAGAGAAAAAAAAACTATAACAATAAAAAAAAAAATAATAAAAAAAAAGAGTAAAAAAATATTAACTAGTTAGCAAAATAACTTTAGCTAAAACAATAATAAATATAATAAAGCGTGCTAATTATATTTTGTAAAGTAATTAATAAAATAATTATAAAAAACTTACAATAGTGCTTGCTATAAATTAACTAAAGCATATAATTTATATAAAAAAATATTTTAAAACTTTTAGCTTTATATTAAGCATAATAATTTAGCTTTTTAGCGCTAAAATAAAGCTAGTTCTTTAGCAAAATAATTAATAAGTAGTTAACTAAAGCTTAATTAAGTTAAGTATAATAAAATAAGCTACGCTTATATTTAAGCTAAGCTTATAAAACTTATTATTAAAGTTTATTAAAATTAATAAGCATATTATTATTATAATTTTAAATATAATTAGTTGCTAAATACTTTATAAATAATAAAAAATAAGCATATTATAAAAGCATTTAAACTAATAGTTAAAAAATAGTAAATAAAATATAATTTTAATTAAATAATAGTTAATTGTTTATTTTAAAAAGTATATATAATTATATACTTTTTATTAGCAATATAATGCTAAAAGGCTAGCTTAGCTTTAGTAAGCTAAGTTATAAGTTTTTTAAACTTAATAACTTATTAATAAGTAAGCGCGCTATTATTTTTTATAAGCTATAAATAATACTTAGCAATTGTTTATAGTTTATTTTAAAACTTAGCTAAAATTTAAACGCTTTTTTATAAAATAAGCAGCACTTACTAACGTTAATAAAAAGCATGTTATTAAAAGCATAAAAAACAATTGCTAAATAAAAAAAAAACAATTTATAGCGCAGCAAGCTTAATAGTTTTAATAATATATTATATATTTAGTGTTTATATAATAATTGCTTATTAAGCAAGTAATATAAAAATTAATATATGCTTTTAAAACATATTAAAAATAAAGCGTAGTACTATTAACAATAATATTACTATTTTTATTAGCGTTTTTTATATTAAAAGCATAAATAGTTTAATTATAAACACTTTAAGCGCAGACCTAGTTAAAAAAATATTTTTTAGCAAAAAGATTACAAAAAAGTATAATTAAAAAAAGGTTATAAAACATATAATAACATAATAAAAAAATAGTATAATAAACTAAAATATAAAAGCAAAATAGTAATAAAAATATTATAAAGCAAAGCTTTAACAATTAACTAACAATAATAACTAAAAGTTATAATATAAAAGTATAACAAATAGTTAGCAGCTAAAAAAAGTAAAAGTTAAAATTTTAAGTTTAAAAAACGTAAAGTTAAGTTAAAACCTATTTAACTAGTATAGGCTGCTAAAAACTAGCAGCTTAAAAAAAAAGAGCAGTATAATAAAAAAGCTGCTACTAAGTATATATTTATAGCATATATTTATAGGGTATATACCTTAGTACATACTACAGCAACCGCTTTTTAAGGATTAGCTAAAGGCCTAATAAGGCCTTGCGGCCATATACAATTAGTATACAAGATAGAAGTAATTTTTTATAGCTACTTTTTAAAATCTAGCACATTACCTTATAACGTACCAAGCCCTAAACCTTACATTTATTTAGTTTTTATTAATAGTGTTAATATAGTTTAGATTAACTAAAACTTATACTGCTTTTAAATAATATATTATATTGCTTTTAAAGTAACATATTCTATAGGTTAATTATATACCCAGGTTAATTGCACACTTTTTTTTCTATATAAAAAACGTTTGTGCGCAACATTATAACTTGGCTAATACTAATGTTATAATAATATAAATAGTACTAGTTAATTACTAACTAAATAATAAGTTTAAATATAATTTTTTTTATATTTATAATATTTATATTTAGCAAATTATTAAAAAATACGCTAAGCAAAGATTATATAATTTTTAGCAAGGATTATATTATAGTACAAATATTATAATACTATATAACTAGTTTAATATATAAGTAATTAAAATAAAAAAAATACTACTAGATTCTTTATTTTAATAAAAATCTAATGGTTATATTTTTATTATTGTACAACTAAAATTAATAGAGTTATAAATTTACGCACAGCCTTTTTTGCCAAGATTTTTTTAATAATCTTTGTTTATTTACGACCTTAATAACCTACTAAATAAAAATACTATAAATATAAAAAAAATTATATTTAAACTTGTTATTTAGTTAAGAACTAACTAGTACTATTTATATTATTATAGCATTAGTATTGGCCAAGTTATAATGTTGCGCACAGACGTTTTTCATATAGAAAAAAAAGTGTGTAATTAACCTAGGTGTGCAATTAACCTATAGGATACGTTATTATTAATATTATTAATTAATTTTGTTGCAGTTATAATATTAAGCTTATTTTTATAAGAGGTAGCATAGCTATTTTTAAAATTACACTTAATTTATATATTACTTTTTATAGCTTAATATATTTTAGCATATAAATTTATAATAATATAATTTTATTAGTTATAAGCTATAACTAACTTAATTATAACTAGTTATAAGCTTTTTTTTTACTAAGCAAAACAAATAATATTTTAGCAAATATAAACATAAATAAAGTTTAACGTATTTTATAGCTATATTTGCTACCCGGCTATATTTGCTACTTTTTCTTACCTTTATATAAACAATTTTTTATAACTTAACTATATAACAAAAAATTAATTTAAACTATTTAAAATTAAATTTGCTAAATATTTTTATTTTATTTTAATATGTTTACATATTATAGCTAGGCTTGCTATATATTTTATAGCATTGCGTATAAGTTTTTTGCTTTTTTATATAACTACTACTTGCACGCTTTTTTATTATTTTTTGCGCAGCAGCTGCTCTAGCAGCTTATAACTATTTTATATTTTGTATATAAAGTAATCTTTTATTTTATAATCTTATTTTTTTTATATAGCAATATTAACTAAGTTAATTATTTGCTATATAAAAAGTTGCAACTTTTTTTTTTAATAAAGCTAAACAATATATAATAGCTGTTATACTATATATAATTTACTATATACTTTTAATAATATATATTAGCAAGCTATTTTAATATTATATAATAAAATGTTTAATAAATATAAATTAAAATATTATATTTTATATATTGTTTAAAATAAAAAATTACTAAAATAAAAACAAGCTATTAAATAAAGCTTTAATTATAAAAGTAGTTAAACAAAAATTTAGCTAAGCAATAATATATTTTAAGTTATATAGCATTAATTCTGCTTTTTAAAAACTTTTTTATATGTTAGCTTTTATTATTAATGCATTAAATATATTAAAAAATATAAGTAAAAATCTTTTTTTTAATATATATATAATATATGCTTATATTAAGTATTTAAATTTTTTTTTATATAACTATTTTAAAAAGTTAAAATAGCTAATATTAAAAAGCTAAAGCTTATATAATAAATATGCTAGTATATAAAGTATAATAATATTATTGTTTTTATAATACTTTTTAAAATTATATAAATAGTAGCTTTTATAGCTATTAAAAATTAAAAGTTAATATATGCTTTTTATATAACTATTTATATATTAATTAAAATATTAAACTTAATTAATACCTTGCTTATTTATTATTTAGTTATTTTTTATAGTTATAATAACTTAACTATTAAGCAATAAAATACATTTATATTAAAATAATAAATAGTTTTTTTTTATAATAATAATATATAGCAAAATAACATAGCTATATAATAAAATAGCTTAAATAATTATAGCTTATTTATAATTGCTTTGCTATACTGCTTTTAAGTTTTTTATATAATTAAATATAGTTATAACTATTTTAAATAAAATTTTGCTTATAACAAATCTAGTTTTGTTAAAGTTATATATATATATTTTTTTTAAACTTTATATTTTGCTATTATATTTTATATAAAAGCAAATTACTTATAGTATTTAAATAAATTTTTATATAAAACGCGCTAATAATTAATTTAGCAATTAAAACGTATTATAAGAGCTAGTTGTTATTATATAAAAGTAAAAATCTAGTTCTTGCTAACATATTTTTTATTGCATAACTTTAACAATTAGTTAGCTATATTTTTAATACTACTATGCTTAAGTAAAAATAATTATATAATAAAGTTAAATATATATTATATAATAGCTTGCTTTTTAAATTTAATAAGTTTTTAATTATTAGTAAACCTATTAAATATTGTTATATAACTGCGTTTTTAGTTAAAAAGGGTTATATATAATATATTATAGATTTTAGCTGCACGTTAAATACTTAGTTTTAGGTTTATATAAATTGCTTAAAGCGCAAAAATAATATTAAACTTTTTTTAAAGGCCTACTATAGTGGGTAGTAAAGATATAGTAGATCAAAAGTTATGCGTATAAAGGTGAGAAAAAGTAGCAAATATAGCTAGGTGGCAAATATAGCCATAGGATACGTTATTTATATAATAAAATAAAATAATTTATGTTGCAGGTTATATATTTTATATAACACATATATTTATAAAGTTTATAACAACAAATAAATCTTAATTATATAAATATTATATGTTGCATCTTATAAATAATATAATTATAATATTTAAATATAAAGCAAAATAATAGTAGTTATATAGCGCTTTAATATAGTAACTATAATACTAAAATATAGTAAGCATGTTTTTATATTATAATAGCTTTATAATAAAGCAACTATTATAAGATTTATAAGCGTTATAAAATCTACAAGCGTTATAAGAATAACTAGTACTATTTTCTTAACAGGCGTTATAAACTCCACAACCGTTGTGAGCCCCCTATAATTCTTGCAGCAGTAGTAAACCTAACATAGTGGACCCCTGACACAGTAGACATGTGGTGCTAGCTTAGCTTAGCTTAGCTTTTTATCATTTCTATGACACAACAGTGTCCTCACCTTTACTTGATGCTTTTGTAACCGTCTGGCACAAGCCTACTGACCTGCCACCTTGCTTGTGCCTTATCATCACATAGTTAGAATACCTATCACTTTAACAGCTGCAGCATGCGTTTCTAGTTATGTTAATAGGATATTTTTATATATAGCTGCTTCATTCACTGGGTATCCTTATAGTCGCATGAGTAACATAAAACCGTGATTGCGCGTTGACGTCGTGTGCCTGGTAGCAGAGGAAAAGAAAACAAAACGCCTCCCTTAAAACGCCCTACACATATTTTCCATCGACAACTAAGCACAACTGTGCCTATACTATGTGCCCATACTATCCATATCGTGATATACAACGCTGTTAAAGCGCATTTCCAGTCACAGTAGCATCGTCGCCCGCGGTGTGGGCATCGCTACGGTGCCGGCCGGTTCCCGGAGGAGCATTGAATTGGTGCCAGCAGTTGGGTGCTTGAAGAATGTACCTGTCGGCTGTGTTAGCATCGAATATCTGCCCCGCAGACTGCCTCCCAGGTAGGTGCTTCTCTTCAACTTACCTGGCCATAGCCTCCCGGAAGCGTGACTTGTATTCTTTGGGACTTGTCACTGTCGGTCTATTCCGACCGCCTCCGGCAAAACCCCGGTCCTTGATCCAACTCTCCAGCTTCTTATCCCACGTATATGTGCGGATGCAATCGATGATGCCCACCACAAGCTCCTTCCTAACCTCGTCCACCGCGATCATTAGCGAATAATCCATAACCTCCTGTCGCGCCAGGAACAGCGTGTCGTTGAACACCGAAGCCCGGAGGAGCTTCTTCGAGTGCTCTCGAGCAAACAGTGGTGATTCGTAGATGTACTCGACCATGTTCTCGTCCTGAAGCACCTCGTTCTGCTCACCCGTCGACTGGATCTTCCGGTTCCTCATCGACCCTTTGAGATCAAAGATCCGGTTCGGCGCCCTGTCGTAGAAGAGATTTTCCATCAAGAGCAGGTCGAGCTTGGTCTCCGTGTTGGTTTCCGGATTCTTGATGACCACTTGAAAGAAACCGAGCATCTTGGCAATGACTGACGGCAGATCGTGGAACAGCGCTTCTGCCATGATGCTGAAATAGGCTGGTGCGAACTTTAAGAATGCCTGCGTTTCGATTTGCGACAAGGCCTAACCTACAGTTAGCATTCCAAAGAGTTGACAGAGTCATAAGAGGTGGCTGCCTGTCTCGCCCCTGGGCCTTACCTTCATCACTAGACGATCGTCTTGCGTCTTGAGAAAGACTGATTTCGTTTTGCCACCTTTCGAATCCCACGGCACGCATCGAGAGAGTGACTCGACGATGCGATCCGCTATCCCGCATTTACGACGAAGCGCATCGAATTGCTCGGCGTAAAAGATCTTGACCAGCATCTTGGCTGTTCCTTCGTTAAACTGGTATTTGAAGTGGCTGCTGGAGTTGGATATCAGACTCGTTTCCAGTCGCTCTTCGCTCAAGGGCTCCTCGACATCGTCCGCTGCCGCCGCCGCCGCCGCCGCCGTCTCCTCTCCTTCAGTTTGCGCTTGCTGCCCCGGTTTCTTTCTGTAGAACCAACGAAGCTTGTTCTTATAATCTTCTGAGCTGAGGACAAACGCGATGACCGAGCTAGGTTCGTCCTCGCGGACTATAATATCCGAGTCGATGAAAATGTGGTCGGTAGCGCTGAGTGGATAGTCCAGTGCTGGCCATTGGCTTGCGGACCGGTCGTTCCAGAAGTTCGACAGAGACTTCAGGATGAAATTCATCCTATCGTGTTTCGGAATCTCCAGTGGTAGCTCCGCACTCGGATCAAGCGATTCGGCAATCTCCTCTAGTGTACTACCGTCAATGATGGAGTTTTCCGTGTCGCTATCGCCTTGCTCATCGTCCGTCGGTACAACGCTAGTATTATGCGCCGCATCGTCAGTCTCCGCCTCGGCTGTTTCCTCCGTACGATGGGGGACCTCGGGGGACGCCTGAACAGCCTCTGCTGCGTCGTGCGCCACTTGTCCCTCGCTTTCCGTTCTCGTGGCTGGCTCTACAGCTGTCGTGCCAGGCATGCTGGCTTCCCCAGGCCCTTTTACATTGGCTACCTCATCTTCCACCGGACCTGGTTCATGCACCGCGTCGGCAACGTCTTGGTACACCTCGACGGTGGCTCTCGTTTTCGAATGTTGTAGAAACGGCCTAGAATGAGTCATGTTGGCCGCCCGCTTCTTCCTGTCTTTTTCTCGCTCCTTCTCAAATTCCTGGGTGAGTTGCTCGAAGTGTTTGCGGATAGTCGACACTCTGGATGAATCTTTCTTTCCCACGAATCTCGGAATCGACGACGGGTTCGCCTTGCGGTGTGACTTAAGGCCGAAGAGCTTCTTTTCGCCCTTCGCCGATTCGTTGGTTGGCGTCTTTCGAAGTTCGTTCCCAGAGGGGGCGTCTATTGGTACAGTCTTCTCCTTCTCCTTAGGTTGGACGAATCCTTTCTTGCCCATCGCAGAGTTAACGCGAGGAAGGGTGGGCAGAGTAGTCACGGGCTGAGAGATGGCACGGATCATAGGCGGTGAGACGACCGATCCCACCCTACGGGAAGGACCGCGTTCAGCAACTGCCTTGGACGTATTTGTAGGAGTCCCAAGTTGCGTACCGGTCTTGGCAACTGCACGACTAGCAGTCTCAGTCCCGACGGTCTGTTGCTTGCGCAACTGCTCGACCTGTTCCGCAACTGATACCTCCGGCGGGTTGTAGGTTGTCGGGCTTGGAGGGATAGGGATAGGACTGGGAGGCGTCACTGGCGCCTCGTCTGGTGGCGCCGGAACCGAGGAAACTGTTAACGAGTCTTGCGTGTCGTCAGGACATGGCACAACGAGCGTTATGGCTTTAGGCGTGGCGAGATCTAGTGGTTCCACGCGGTCTAGAGTTGCGTCGGGTGCAGAGTCAAGTGTAACCCGCTGCGGTGAAACAACTACGCTCAACGGCCCATCGGCTACATCGGGCTGGGTGCTCTCCGGGCTATCGTCCGTGACCCGCGCTGGCTTTAGGTCGCCGTCAGAGCCCGTCTGTTGACTATCCTTCTCCGGGAGTTCTATCATCTCGGTAGCAGTGTCGTTACTAGCCAGAGATCCTTTGGCAAACACATCGCGCACGTGATTCATAGTAAGCCTTCTAAGATCTTTCTCGGAGGGTAGGAAATCAGCCTCGAATGTGGCAAAGGCGGCATCCCATTCGGTCACTTTGACTAACATCTCGCGAAGAACGACGTTGAAGGGGATCACCTCGTAGTACTTTGAATTCATGTACTTCTCCTGTAGTTTTCGAATAATAGACGTGTGGTCATCTTGTATCTTCTTGGTTAACCGCTCAATCTCCGCTTTACCAGACTCGGCCTTCTCCGGAGCAATCTTGTCCAACTTGATAGCCTTTAGCCTGGCTTTTACCGAGGCAGTAAACCGAGCCCATCGGTCCTGGCAGTGGATAAAGATATCATTTTTCATATTGAGATCGTGCTCGACTTTCCAGGTAATCCTCGCGCGGGGCACAATGATCTCTAGCAGGTCGATAGGGTCGTAATGCACCCGGACAACCTTATCCTCTAGACCAAAGTATCGGATATGATCTCGGTGATGATCGTGGGGGCAATCCCATCCGCCTGCGCTCTCGTCCCTGACCAAATGGGTGCCGCGGCTCCAGAACGAGAGTTCCAGGTATTTTCCAAACGAGTATTTCCACGTAAATCGAGACATCTCCGTCTCACGTGTCTCACGGTTACAGATCTTACAGTAGCTCCACATCGTTATGCTATCGCCTCGAGTCCTACCCATCGCCTCGTGGTCGACGAAGAAGGTGATACGTGCTTCGCCGTGGACATAGGTCCGATGGTGTTCGTACATCTTCCGATCACAACCAATCGAGGTGCAGGCAGACTCGGCACCGTCGCAGAGGTCTTCGATATACTGACCCAACGTACAGTCAGGTTCCATTCTATGGTCCGTATGGTGGTCGTAGAAGCTCATTCCCATGAGGGCTGGTTCCACGCAAGGAATTTTGGTTTCTGTGCAGACTACCGAATGCAAAACCACAATGTTCTGGTGAGCATATGGATCAAACAGGTCCAGGTTGCCTTGTATATAGTTCTCCCATGACCTTGTTTGTGTCTGATAGTTGTAAAGAGCCTTGTCATATTGCGCATCGTGAATAGCATGGAGGATCTCCATGATATGCCGAGGAGCCTTCTGGTCGGTCTGGTGTACCATCTCTGGTTTGATCAGCTGAAACTTCTGGGGCTTGGGCTTTTCTTCATCGCCACGCTCTTCAAACATGTCTTGATCACGAAGGCGTTTGAGATGCACTAGCCTTCGTTCCTGTTCTCGAGCATTCATCAAGAGGTAAGGCTGAGCGAACTTGACGAAAGGTGACGCGGAAAGAATCTTCGTTTCGTACTTGGCCACCATGTCGCTGTAGAACGTCGGCATTGGTACATCGTCTGGAACAAGATTATCATTGTGGGCATGTGTGTGAGTTTCGTGGAGCGAGATCAGCTTGCCCTCTGCCTCTTTGGGTTGGGAGACCTGTTCGTCTTTGCCGCCCTCTCTGTCATTCAACTCGACAGTCTTATCTTCTGTTTCATCACTTGTCTGGGTGGATACAGGCTCATCTAGGGTTATGATGGATAATGTTCTCTGCCTCTCATCCAACGCATCAGGAACTTTGCCTGTAACCGAGGGGCCGGCTTCGTCAGAAGGCTGCGTAGAGTTTCGACTCAGATCCTCGGTGGTAGGCAGCCGTATGAGTGAATCACGCATAAGGCACGATTCGAGCTTCAGGTTGTAAACAACATACACCATGAATTCGGTGATGTGCTTGAGTTCTGCAAGGGTGGGGGTGGATGCGCCACGGAGCGCAATGGTGCAGCCTAATTCTTCCTGATTGCTGGAAAGAAAGATATACGTCTTCTTGCGTCCTGGGATATCGTCGTTGACGAATGTTTTAACTTCAAAACCAGCGCTCTTTCCTGTTTGAAATTGATGTGGAGGGAGTGCAAGCATGTCGATGGAGGAGATAATCTCGGTTTCCAGGCACCTGGACACGGCCGAGAGAACTGATGGTTTTACGTTGTAGGCCACGGCGATTTTGGCGTCGGACAGCATTTGCAGGGCCAGGCCGGATACGCTCTTTTCTGTTAGGAGCAACTGAGGTTGGAGAGTGATGATCCTGTTTACTAGCTGTTTAAGAAACTCCCTTTCCTGCTCGATGACCGGCTGTAGGCTCATGAAGTGATGTTGATGCCGCTGATATTCGATCGGGAATGATATAATGACAACCCGCGGGTTCGGCATCCGCCGGGGCATAGTCTTCAGAGCGAGCTTCTTAGTAAACACGACGCCTGGTATATAACTCGTGTCGCTGGGCCTGCCCCCAGGGATCTTCTTCAGCTTTACGTAATGGCGAATATCAATATCGTCTCCTCGAACAATATCAGGATCCACAGATGAGGTGCACTTCAGAAGGATGGGGATCAAGGCCTTCTCCCAAGCGGCAATGTTGGGGATATGGGAATCTTCGAGGAGTTGACGGAGCAACCTGCGAACGTGCAACATACTTGCGGGATTGAGCTCCAAGCGAGGCTCCTTCTCTCCTTTCATGGAGGAGCTTCTCGTGAGGTGGGCCGCATTTTGGCGACCTGTAGGGTCAAAATACGGCAGTGTCTCGTTCGATCCGGAGGGACCTCTGTTTGTTGCCGTCCGCGGGCGCGGCGACCGTACGTGAAGAACTTGGTGTCCGCTGGTGGTACTCAGATTCCGCCGCCGTGACGACCGGGGATGATACTCGTCTGCCCCTCGGCTGGTATAGCTAAACCCGCTAATGCTTTTCTCGGCTTGCGCCCTGTTGCGAATTCGCCGGCCAACTGCAAGATAAGGGCCGAAGTTAGACTTGTCTTGGTCGATACCGGCCGACTGATGGTCGTTCCCGGCAATCGTGCCCATTATGCTCATCTGCTCGTCTTCACTTGACTCGTCCGACATGTACGGGGCCAAATCAGGATCAATGACATTGTCGTCGTGAAAAGCTGGAAGCCCCGGCCTCCTTGCGGCCTCCTCGTTTGCGGATTTCCGGAAGGGAGCCCTGTCATCAGTCGGGGGTTTCAGGCGGCTCCACAGATTATGCTTTGAATTGTGACGCCTGTGCCCCGAGGATTGCGGCCGTCCCGAGTTGATTGACCGCAAGGATCTCGACGAGCTTGGTCGGCTGAGCTGCGGAGTGTCTATTTCCAAAACTGCCGAATTGCGATTCGACGACTCACCAAGGCGCTTAGTTGCAGGAATGGCCATCATGGGCGTCGTCATATGTCTGCTGTAATCATTGAGGTCGTCGGTTCGATCCGAGCTCACTTCACCACGGCTTTGTCTTATGGGAGGAGATGACGCTACCAGCCTAGATTGATTCGGGCGAAAGATGGCGGGTAAGTATGTATCGTCGGCGGATTCATCCGAGACGTTAGACAGGTTGCCATCTTGTCGCTGGCGGATAACGCTCAAGCAAGTCTTGCAGCAACGCAAGGTCCCTTGTACTCCAAACCGTTGGCCCGAGATGATCGATGTACACCTGCTATCGAAGATACAGCCGCAGGTCCTACAGTGATGCTTGCGGCGAAAGGCCGTGAATGGCGATCCACACAGGAAACATTCTTTGCAGGTCTCGTCAGCCATCCAGAATTGCTTGCTCAGTACCTGTTTACGCATCGACTCAAGCTTGGCGCTCACAGCTTCGGGAGCACCCTCATCGGCGGTAGTTCCCGGAATCCTGTAATCACCTGATTTCATCCTTCGGTGTTGATTCACCTGGCTAAAAGACTCATGATGAATATTATTATGAGCAGAGGTATTAACGGGGCTTGCTTCGGCCGTTCCTCGTGATATAGATGAGGACCTCGAGAGGCTATCCGAAGTCTGGGATTGATTGATGCGGTCTATCACTGCCGGACGCCGTGTTATATGCCGAGCCGTCGGTCTAGTCTGGGCGCTCAGTAAACTCGAGTCAACAGGTGGTGCTTCATGTGAAATAGCAGGTTTCGAAGCAGATGTATGGGAATGTTTGATGGGGCTGGCGGGCGAGTCTAGGTTACCGTCCACGCTGTAGGCATCCGCGTCACGACGAGACCGACTCGAGCTCGATGCCTTCTCTATCTGCGGTACACCCAGGGGTTCACTATAGACGGGAGATATGATGGAATGGGGATCATTGGATTGAGTAATGCTGACCCTGCGGCTGCTCCGGGAAGAGCCATCTTCAGCCCGAGAAGATGTTGGGCGTGACCCATCTCTGAAGGCACTGACGTTACTGACATTGGCGGTAGCCACGGTAGATGTAGACTTGATGAGGTGGGGAATACTCTGGCGGCTAGAAGAGGCTGACTTGGAGGAGGCGGTGCTCGTAAGATTCGCTACAGACGACGGCTTTGTGGACTGATGCTGCTGAGCCTCGGTTGGCAAAACCGCCGGAGAAGAAGAGACGGCGGATTCGACAGGCTCTGAGAGCGATGAGTTGAGGGTGGCGGTGCTCAAGCTGGTGTCTACTCGGGGTAACACAGGCGCCGCATTACTTTTTGACGGACCCAAAGCCGAGGCAGACGTTTTTCTCGTGGTATCACTGGGCCCAGGCTCCGAGTTTTCGATTGTTGTTGTTGTTGCTGTTGCTGCAGCTGCAGCTGCAGCTGCAGACTTGTCTTTCCCGCTGACCCCCACGGCCTCCTTAAATCGAGAATACAGCCCGCTTAGACTACTCTGAACCAAGTCCCCTGTGATGTTTTTATTCTCGACGACCGCAACGGATTCGGGTGGTGGAGCTAAGTCGTTGAAGGTGGTAAGAACGCCCTCCTGTTTCGAAGAAGTATGTATCTTATCGAGGGCCTGGGCAAGATGTTCTCTGTCGACCTGGGGTATGGTAGTAATAGAAGAGGCAGTTGAAGCACGTCGGGACCTATTATCTGCCGAGACTACGCTTGATGGTGACATGGGCGAAGGCAAAGGTTTCTTGCCCGACATGGTGGCTGCCAGCCAACGCGGTCGTTGACTGTATACGGTTGTATGTTATGATAGTGTCCTAAGAGGGAGAATCGCAGTTGCTGGCTCGGATAAGATTGGTTCATAGGCACGATTGAAACGCATTTGACATTGGATCATAGTAAAACATGTGGTTCTCGATATTGTACAAATCTACTGGTCTTCGAGACCTCATTAAGAGCGGTGACATGGATGACGGCCGTAGCTCGGAATCAATAGCTCGTTTGGTAGACTCGACCTGAACACCAGAGTCAGAACAAAGCAAAACCAATAAACAAATCGAGGTTGTCCCTGCATACCCCCGCTACCCATAGGCGTTCATAACAGAGGACTCAAAAAGCATATGGCATGCTGCACTTGTTGTATCGAGAAAGCTAAAGCTACCCAGTTGTTGGAGGCTAGATCGTTTCGAATGCTAAAGCCCGTGTCAATAAAGTAGACCTGCCAGTCTAGAGAAAAACAAAAAGCTTCAACGTCGTCGACAGACAAGCAAAATGTAGGAATGGCGTGAAAATCCAAAGCATGGGTACCTGGTTGGTGGATACTTGTACCTATGTAGGTAGGGTGTAGCACCTACATGTACTTCCTGCCTTATGTATCTGCAAAGCGGCGTTTGTTGGGTTTAGGTAGGAGGTAAGTACATCCAAAGGTGGGGCTCCAGGCGTGAGTCCCATTGACTAGAATGAGTCCGAATGACGCAAATGTCCAAGAGGAGCTTCAAGGTCCAGACCGACATGTCTTACCGTGTATGTAGGTACCGTTTAGTCATAGAAGTATCCAGCGCACGTAGATACAGCAAAGAGTTACCTACTTTCAGAGAGACATAAAGCACCTACAGGAACTCATATGCATGGATACCGCTTTAATGTGAATCACGTGATTTTGCCTATCATTAGGACCCGCTCTTGCCAAACCGCGTATCGCAATCGCATGTCTTCAACAACCCAGAACCAAAGCGCTTACCTGTATGCAGCCTTGGGTACTTACCTACCTACCTACGCATCAGCTCGTCTTCTTTGTCGACTTCGCTAGATGTGAAGACTTGAAACCCCTATATTCTGTCCAAGGTGTTAGGAATATCAAAGCTCGCAATTATCCGGCAACATGAACACATACGCGTCGTGATTCGGTCTCGAGCGCCGACATGGCACACAACTCTGAATTCGCTGCCAATATTGCCTCGTCCTCGCCGGAGCCATCCTTTTCGGATGCCCTTGGTGACACAAGAGTTCGCCCTTCCTATGCCAAGATTCCAACAGACCAGAGAAATCTCTTAGGTCGCTATGAATCGTGGGCAAGCTTCCTAAGTCAACGGTCCAATGGCTTTGTTAACGTTCCACCTGATGTCCTGGAACAAGTGAAAAGGGCTTATACATTGCGGAGACAAAGCCGGGGGCCGTTAGGGGCCGGTGGGGCAGCTGGTCAGGCGGCAAGTGTGGAGGATGTTCCCGAGCCAACGGGGAGCGATCTTGACGACGATGAGCATGACCATGACCATGACCATGACCATGACCATGATCATGAAGAAGATGTAATATCATGGCCTTCTTCGGGCAATGAAGCCCATGTTCATCCCTCTGGACCTGGGAGCGAGCCACCAAGTCCGCAATCCATCACACGGATCCCGGACAAATCGCCACCTCGGCCCACAGTTTTGACTTCACCAAACAGGCACCGTATATTACCCGAATTTCCAGATAGTAGTCAAGGTCCAGAAGACGACCTTGAACTCCAGGTCCCAAATGCACTTACCTACAACCCAATGCCCGTCAACAGATTAGCTTTGCCGTTGCTGGCGACTTCTCCTGAAGCCCAAGTTGTCACCTGTACGTTGGAACAGTCTGCGGCGGGTTTCTCCACTGGTGCCTCCTCCAAACAGAATACTCAAGCGAAATCCAAACCAAGAAAGGCAATCTATAAGCCCGTGCCAGAGTTTTATCGACCGCCCAAACAAAACACCACCTCGTCACATTTGCATATTAATAATTTAGCTAAAGCTATTACATCGTCCGACAGGAGTACTGACCTGGAAAGCTCATTGTCTGCCGATAATACGCAGTCGTCGATCATACCATCCACACACGATGCGTCAAACTGGGGCATTCAAGAAGGCCAGGGGTCTACATCCACCATCAACACCGATCACAGTCCCGGTAAAGCTGCCATTTCTCTCCCATCTGTGCCGTATTCGCCCGTATATGTTCCTCCTTCGCCATCAGCTGTTGGCCGTATCCCCCGAGCGTCAACTGTAGCCTCGATAAGCTCAGAGGCTCCATTCATCCGTTATACAATCACTTATCCAAGCTACAGCGGGACGATACTGGAGTTTGTGACAGCTTGTATGTACATCCAACTACAATATCGCAAGATCAAGACATGTTTGTATGACGATTTCATCCGAGCTTGGGTTGAAGGTTTCCTCCCTTACGTCAGAGATTGCGATGAGTCACAGCCTCCTAGAAAGGCAATAAGGGCAATTGATTGGTACAATGAGATTGATGACGACCCCCAGTTCACTTCGCGGGTCGTCACACGTCACAATCTTGAGTCGATCCTCGACTCTTATCCTAAGGAGATGCAAATTGCGCAACAAGCGTTGGGTCTTCCTCCCAACCAAGGGTTAAACCAGGGCCTGGCGCCTAGGGCCACCACCGACCGCAGCGTTCAAGAGAGCAGTTCTTCCCTACAGCCACGAGCCTATATACCGCCAGTTGAAAGAACAACGCCGGCACGGATCTCTTTAGAAACTAAGGGCCAAGCTCATGAACTACCGCCAACAGCCAGGTCAGTTTGGCCTTTTGTGGCTGCTCCGGGCATACTAGCGCATAAGTCCCTCAACCGTTCAGCGCAGTCCCAGAGTCTAATGCGTTCTCTTTCTGAAACAATCTCCCAGAAGAGAAAATTCACGAATGACTTCCACTCGGAACGGGCCAAGCGAGTCTCTCTATGCCAGACGTCTGGTACTCATGACAACAAAATGGGGTCTGATTCCGGCGACAGTGCGTTTAGCAGTCATTTGGAACGTGAAGAGACGACACAGACATCGGTTGTTCCTCACGAGCCGATGATTAAGAAACCGGATCCAAAGTGTACGGAAGATGCACAGGAGAAGCGTCGGCGACGGCTTGAAAAGCATTTTAAGAAGAAAGCGCTAACCGGGAGAGGAAGTGGGAGTATCGTGAGTTCTTCAGCTCCTGCAAGTAATGGTCCTATGTCTGTGCAGAGACCGTAACGGTAAAACAGAAGGGGATCATCTGTGGCGTTGTGATTATGGGAAAAGTGTATGCGTTTATGTAGGCTGGAGTTTGTAGGCGTTTGAATGGTGTTTGTCGGTACAGAGTTATCAGTTGATACCCGCAATACCTGCAATACCTAACTGCAAATAAGTTAGCTACCAACCTAGATGTGGGTTATTACATATTAAATTTAACAAAATGTATTGTTTGTCCGTAGAGAGAGGATTCCGTTTCCCTAGCAGGTTGCGGCCAAAGCTTGTGTCTGTCCAACATATGTTCGTACATCGCCAAGCATGCCTACCGTGTCCCCCTAGTTGATATAATACACAGTCCAAGAGAACAGCCAATCCTTGTCGTCTTCCTTTGCTTTCTTTTCTAAGATGGTGCACCACTGTTACACTACGCTTCCTTAGCCGCTTCCTTTGCCCTCTGCCGCTCTTCCTCCTCGGGCGTCATGGTCCGCAGCTGCAGAGCATGCACGCCGCCTTCAGCTGCCATCTCGTCGCGTAAGAGGCCGTACACGAGACGATGGCGCGCTGGCTGCATCTTGGAGCGGAAGGCCTCGGATGTGATGACGAGGCGAAAGTGTGTCTCTTGCGAGGTATTGCCTTGCATAGGCTTGTGATGTGCGTCTAAGGGGGTTGTCAGTATTGTACCTGTGGGATAAAAGGAGAGAAAGGGGAATGGGTGGGGAACTAAATAGGAGGCCAGAACTTACGTTTATGTGAGTCATTATAGATCTCTAGACGTGACGGGTTGAGCGCTTCTGTGACCTACACATGGCCGTTGAAGTCAGTTATGAGTTCCGTCCTTGTGGTCCATTTTCAAGTACACAGGATAAGCCGTTTTCATGCTTTGATGCTAACCCCTTGTTCCAACACGCACACCACACATTCCAGTACCCCAGAAGGATGTGATATGAGATCTCCAGCGACGTCACACATGATATGACCTACGTAAGTGGTCTAATCCGATCTGAACATCATACAGGTAAGGGGGCAATCCCACCTTGGTGCGAATGGCATTTTCCATCGGGGTATCGGACGTCATCCTCGAAGCAGCAGCCGACAGCAAACGTTTGGGAAAAGAAAGCGGTGTTCTGATCGGCACAGCCGGTATGACAACGGCTTGGCGCAACATCAATTCACAATATCAGCCTTGTGTATTTCGAGGACTTTGGTGTCCGGACAAGACGTCTGATTGGCGAAAAGCGAGTTTTGGATAAGCTCCGGCCTATCCCACTTCTCCGGTCCTGGAGCCGTCAAGGCGCGGCCGATTGGGCAAGTCCAGATCCTAAAATATCCGGAGTGTTACACCGCTCTATCGTGGTCGCTGACCGAAAGGAAGGATCTGTTAAGATGGGGCAGGGGCTAGATACATAGTATGTAGGTATGTACGATGGCCCGTGCAATGCAAGAATACTACAAATACCAGCCAAGTCCTCGGGTTATGTATGTACAGAACCATACCGCTGTAGGGTAGGCATTCCAAGTACACTACTGCCTTTGGGCCCTGTTGTGCTAATGGGGTACGTGAGTACCTAGGTGGTGTCGGGAACAAAATTTAGGGCCGAGGGAGGGAGTACCTAACTTTAGGTACCTACAGTATTTACCTACCTGGTACCCTGCAGTTGGTGCATTGATGTTCTACTGTGCGGAGTGGCCTCCGATGGGAAATAGAGGTAGGCTCAAGCAACTACTGTGTAGGTACCTGGGTATGTAGGTAGCCTCGGAAAGCAACCTTGGCAGCCACTGTACAGCATAGAACAGGTCAAGTACATGTCATCCGCCATCCGATCCATCCTGACGGATTGGCACCAACCTCTCCCTCATTCGCCGACTCCCATCGTTCACAAGCCTTGGCAAATTCAAAAGCATACACCAGAGCTGCAACCTGCAGAAATCCTTCCCAATGAGAATGAGTCTTGGCTTGTCACTAGAGCACTGCCGTCATATTGATTGCTGTCCGACTTTGGTACATCCTAATATCGTTGTTCGAAGGGGGTTGCAATGTTAATATCGCGGATTGACTATCAAGTATAATCCAATAATCTAGTATACGGCGCGGGGCGGACCAGTCTACCACTGTATATGCAATCCATACCAGGTAATACCCGGCCAAGTGCAGCATATACACGGGCAATATACCTAATACCAGGCCGACGCATGACTACTCGATGACTATTGCAGCGCGTCCTCTGTCAAACCCCCGAAATCTTCACCTTAGACAGGCCCTGAGGCCCGGGGCCCTGAAAATACCACCGAGCCGTTGCTACCTAACCCCCCTCGCCCCGGAATGTGCTTGCTTGGTGGGGGAGGACTGCGTCCGATCGTCTCTTCTTCAACTTTTCCGCTGACTGCCTCAACCGCCACCATCTACCGTGGCCAACTCTCGTTTCTCCACTCGTCGCTCGTTGCCGCTATTCCTTCTCGTATATGGCCTGCCGCTAGTGGTCCTACCAGTGGTCCTGCCAGTAGTCATATCCGTTGTGCATTCGCTACTTATAATACAACTACACAGCCGTCACCTCCGCCGAGCGCCACCGCATGCCCCCGACGCTCCTTTTTTCCGCCTCAGCCTAGAAAATCGTTCCCTCTCGTCAGAATGACTTCTACACTCGCTTTGCCCAAGTTCCCCATTTTCGAGGCCATAGCACGACACGATCCTCAGTCAATTGCCATCACCCATTGTTTGTCCGGCCGAGCATTCAAATATGGCGAGCTCCTCCCCGACGTGTGTCGCGTGCGCGATCGGATCCACGAGACCGCCAGCAAGACGGACCTCCGAGGCGAGCGCATCGCGTTCCTCGTAGAAAACAGCTACGACTATGTCGGTACGGAAACTGCCCACACCAGAACATGACCGTTCCCAGAGACAATCCATCGACATGCTCATACAAAACAGTGACCTTGCTTGCCATCCTCGCCTCGCGTGCCATTGCCGTGCCCCTTTCGCCTCCCTTCCCTGCGCCCGAGCTCCAGTATGTCCTCGCCCAGTCGCAGGCTTCTCTGCTGCTCCATTCGGCCAAGTTTGCCGCCAAGGCGACAGAAGTTCTCCAGACCTCGTGGCCCGAGCCGTCTCCCAATACGGATCCTGAGTTTAAGTCGACTCTCAAATCTCTCGAATTGACGAAGCATGTTGGACTCGGCCTGGATAATACCTCTTTTGGGACAGTCACCATTACCGAAGATGCCGACACGGAGGGGGCCGGCATGATGCTGTATACCTCGGGAACCACGGCCCGGCCCAAAGGCGTTCTGATTCCCGAAACCGCCATCACCGCACAGAGCCATGCTCTGATTGAGGCGTGGAAGTACTCTCCCCAGGATAGGCTGTTCCACGTCCTCCCTCTGCATCACATTCATGGCACGGTAAACGGCATCCTGACGCCCATATTTGCGGGGAGTACCATAGAGTTTCTCTTTCCCTTTAATGCCGACACCGTGTGGCAGCGTTTCGCGACCCCGTTCCTCGAAAACCCCAAGACGAAAGGCCTTTCAAATGGTGTCTCGAGTACGCTCGGGGCGCTATCCTCCTTTGCCTCCCTACCCAGCGCATTGAGCCGCACAGTGTCGGAAGCGTGCAGCACGGGGGCTACTACACCTGCTAGTGTAGACCCGGTCCTGTCCCCCACCGATACTAGCAAGATTAGTCAGATTGCCGCTGAGCTGTATGGTATCATCAGCCTCGCAGTCGGCTCCAATGACTCGGCCGAGACGAACGGTGTCGTCTTGTCGCCTCGTGAAACCACCAGAATTAGCCAATTGGCCGTTGATCTGAACGAGGTAGTCAGACCCCGACCCGTCCGCTCCGTCCCGTTAGCTACCAGTGCAGCACATGTGAATGGCAGCACAAACAACGGGGTCCTGGAGGACAAGTTCGTCAACATGTCCAAAGACAAAATCACCTTCTTCACAGTGGTACCTACAGTCTACACCCGACTGCTTTCCACTCATAAAACCCTGCCTTTAGAACTTGGCGAGGCTGGCCGTGTTGCCACGAGCCCCGAGCACATGCGTGTGGCCATTTCTGGCTCGGCAGCCCTCCCTGCGCCGGTAAAACGAGCGTGGAAGGAACTCAGCCGAGGCAACGTTCTCCTGGAACGCTATGGCATGACTGAGGTGGGCATGGCGCTGTCCTGCGGCCTCGACTTCGCGGACCGTGTAGACGGTAGTGTAGGTTGGCCGCTGCCCGGTGTTGAAGCACGCCTCTTCGACACGGACACGAACGAGATCGTCCCCCCGGATGTCCTGGACCGGGCGGGCGAGATCCAGTTGCGGGGCGCTAATGTTTTCCGCCAATACTGGGCAAACCCCGCGGCCACGGTCAAAGAGTTTGTAGCTGCAGACGACGGCAAGGGGCCATGGTTCAAGACGGGCGACGTGGCTGTCCGTAGAGATGTACTCGCCCCGGCCGGTAGTGGGAACAGCGGTCCATGGGCCAAGGGGCCCATGTACTTCATCCTCGGCCGACAAAGTGCGGACATCATCAAATCCGGCGGAGAGAAGGTTTCCGCACTAGAGGTAGAGCGCGAGCTCCTCTCGCTACCAGAGGTGCTCGAGACGGCCGTCATGGCGGTGCCATCCGGCAAGTGGGGACAAAAGGTCGGTGCGGTCGTCATCCTTGACCGCACCATCTGCCCTGAAGGGTGGAAACCGTTGGATATGCGGCGGGCACTCAAGGGCCGCCTGGCCAACTACAAGATCCCACAGGTCTTGAGGGTCGTCGAGCATATCCCTAGGAACGCCATGGGCAAAATCAACAAGAAGGAGCTCCTTCGCCGAGTCTTTCTAGATGATTTCAGCGGCGACGAAATGTGAGATTCATTTTATTATATATAGAGAAGAGGCAAATAACAAAATACCAATGGGCAAGAGGAGAAACTGTAACGACTAGGGCCCGGATACGGGCGGGTTTGAAATCCTGTACATGTCCTCACGGGTTGGGAAATTCAATGCTTGTCTAGATTTCCACAGTGGTTCGGAAAAACGATAGCAGAGGCCGTTGACTAAGTCTTCTTATACCATTTCTCTTTTATAATGTAAATATATATTATCTTCCCATGTTAGATATTGGATATGAGGTATGTTTGGAGGCAATAATTCATTCTACATAGGTATCTAGCCTGAGCTCTTCAAAACTCAAAAAGCTGCTGTTCTTTCACTCCTATCAAATTATGCTTATTCCTTATACACTCAATACACGGTTTTCAATGTGTAGTAACCGGGCATGTCATATGTCACGTATCACATTGTGTTCATTCCTTATCGCCTACCTAGATTCCTTACTCGCTACGGAATGTAGGGCCAACGTTAGCTGCTGACGTAACAAAGGATTACCATGCTCGACAAATTGTATTTATTATTAGTCAACGGAGGGGAGCAAAGTACAGCTTGACATGGATTCGATGTCGCGGCGTCCGCTACAATGCCCTTGTAAGAGCTGCTACCTACCTAGGTAGTATTTGTGAGAGCCTTGAAAGGGTAGCTAGCTGACCAAACACATATAGCTAGTCCGTCAAGAGTGGACACAAGATAGTCATAAAACAGAGACCACTTTTTTGTATTCATTTTTTTCTGCCTCCTCAAGACCTAACGTGATGCTAGAACCCTGCGGCAAAAGCCGGGGCTAAATCAAATCATCCGTAGACACATCATTGTTATTTATGCTCTGCTGTATGGCCCCCCACATGCGAGCCATTCTCAATTCCCGCCTCCCAGATAGACACTGAGCCAAGGGCTGAGCCATCTACAAATGTCTCTTGCAGAGTGATATTATAGGTAGTGAGGTGATGGTGGACTGCCAATACCAGATTCCGGATATAGATGCCATTTGCCCTTGTCCTCTAGCCTGGGCGAACAAAGCCACCACGGGCTACTAAATCTGAAAGCCCTTGAATATTTTCGTTGCAGTCAGAGGAAAGTGTGACCAAGCGGTATACCTACCTCCTCCATCGACATCCACTTGGTTGGAGGTTTAGGGTTTCCGGTCGGTAGCTAGGAGCGTCTAGACAACCATCTTGGCACGAGCACGGGTGCTACCAGAATGGGCCGAATCTGTGTGGCCAGAGAACTCGACGCTTTCGTTGGGGGGTAGCTTGAGGATGTCCTTGAACCGCTTGCCAATAGCACTGAGAATCTCCTTGCCCTTCTCGGGGGACCGGCCCTTGCCCCCAGAGACGTCGCCATCGCCACGGCCGGGGATGCTCTTGCCGATGGTTCGGGTCCAGACACCGATACGAAAGAAGGCCTTGCGCACGTTGACAACGACACCCATGACTTCGCCGTCGTCCTCGTCCTCGAGTGTCTCGCCGATGGCGGCCATCATGGTCTGGAGCCAGAGCTCGTTGATGTCGATGCTGCGTTTGTCTTTGAATTGGTAGGACCACTTTCCGCCGTGCTTATTCTGGGGGTCTTCCCACTCCGGTCGCACGCCCTCCTTGAACAGGTGGTAATCCGACTTCATGGCTAGGTCACTCACCGGGGCAATGTTGTTCTGTGCAAGGGACATCCGTCAGCCAGTCGTGCTGGCGTTATCAAGCAAAGAAAGAACCGGCACTTACATAAATGCCCCAGAATTCCTCCACTGTGTTAAATGTGATTACTTCCTTGAGCAAATCAGTCCAATTGTCGCCCTAGACAGAGAGGAGAGGCTTGAGTTAGCTTAAGGCTTTGTGAGGGTGGCAATGCTGGGTATGCCTCAAGACGCTGCCTACCTTGCCGCTCGATGGTTTTGTGAACCAGAGAGTCCATCGGTTCTGCAGAGGATGTTTGACATTGAAGTTGTCCTTGTCGTGGAAAACTGTAACGATCTTGTCATCCAAGTCGGCGGAAGGGGGGACATCGTTCTTGTCGCCGTTGGGCGAGATGGGGATGGTGGTGAGATCAACCTGTTCAGACATGTTGGATGATTCTGAAGGATGTGAGCGAATAGAATCGTAGATGGACAAGGCGGGATGGAAGATAGTCGCTGTCTGTGAGGTAGGTATCGAGTTATCCGCTAGTGGGATTGAAGAGACGAACGCGAGAGAGCGGACAGATCGGAGGCGGGGTGATGCGTCTGTCGAAAAAGAAAGGGTAGACCTGAACCCGGGGCTGTCGCAATCAGTAGGAATCGAACAATAGGAAGAAGGCGCGACAAGTTGCGTGAATTGTTTGAGCTATATGTATGTGTACCCAGTAGGTACTGCTGAAGGCTAAACTTGAGGTCTGAGGTTGACCGCAAATGAAGCGTGGTAGCGACGGTAGGTATGATTTGTATTGTGGGCCGGCACCTCAACAAAATATCTATCCTCTCAGCCTGTCCTGCCTGTTGCAGCCGAAAGAGAATAGATATGTTGATGATAGGACGAATAATAGCAATGGTCAATAGAGTCGAATTATGAATGAGACTATGCACCAGGCAAAGTCGGTCGTGGGATGCGCTCGGCGATCGTGAAGCTCTTGTGGTTGGTGGTTACTATCGCAGTCGATTTTCAATCTTTTGTTCGCCTTTTTATTTGCAGTGGGGCAGGCTGAAATCTACCTACTATGTATGTATGTACATAGGTATCCCAGACCGCATTCCCTGAACTGAAGGGTACTGCTATCTATATTACAGATACCCCCTGGTGTTTTGAAATAAAAGGCCCAGATACCGCACTAACGTAGGTAACCTACTAGGTACAGATTACTACCTACATAGTACCTACCTAGTACATACATCTGTACTCATAGTATGCATCTAGATACGGGGCGCGGTAATTGGGTACAGCCTCAAAAGCGGCCTGGAACTTTTCGGCCTTTAAATTCACGCGTAGACTACCTTCTCACAATGCATACCTGTAATCAGAACGCGGGTGTAATTTCACATCAAACTTCATGCATGCATGTATACCCTGCTTAAGGTGCGTTACTTGGAGTGTCTAGTGACTCGAGCCTTCCTGTCCTGGAGTATTAAAGGCGCGTGCATGTGGTTCTTACTGCTTCAAGTTGGCGTTGAATCAATTCAGTTAGATAATCTGATAATCTGTGGCTATGCGCAGACTACATCTGGCACAAGGCAGAAGGATTAATACCTGCTGTCGAGTCAATACAAAATCTGACCCTAGGAACTGTCCGACTATTAGTAGGTTTAGTGTCTTACCATGCTATAGTTTTCTAGTCTACCTACTACTGTATAAGCTCCTTCTTCTACACTTACGAGGTCCTAGTTTTTCCCGACGCCCGTGCAATCGTAACGCAACTGCCCAGGTGTATGTAGGTATGCTATGGCTTCCTCGACATCCCAGGGCCATGAGCCCCTTCTCGGCGAAGAGACCCCCTCTGTAGTCGCTACACTCATTGACTTTGCCGAGTCTCCTCTTGCCGAGGACTATGGCTCCTTCTTCGCTATGACTATCGATAACCTGCTCTCCCCCGAGGAAATGCCTTCAGCTTCAGCATGCCGCAGGGGATGACTGGCAAACCTTGAACAAGGGACATGGCTTCCGCCAATGCCAAAACATCCTCGTCTTCTCCCCAGAATGTGCCTCGGTGCTTTACGATCGGATCGTCCCGCACATACCAGAGGAAGTGAAGGCCCTTCGGAAAGGGGATGGGCGGAAACGATTACCGGGGCCACACATCTAAAAGCCAATATGGGCGCCGGAAAGACAGTGTGGCGTATCAAGGCAGCCAACGAGCGCTTAAGCTTCTTGCGCTACCAGCCTGGGCACCATTTCAAGCCGCATTGTGACGCACTATACGCCCGCCCCGGCAAGGATGAGAGGAGCTTCCTGACCTGCCATATGTATCTATCTCAATGATGGCCCCGGCGCTGACGACGGCAACCCGAGCGAATCGAACGGGGGAGGGGAAACGCGATTCTGGCCAAGCCAGGTCGGGAAGCGACAAAAGACGGCTGACACGGAAAACGAGAATGGCCCGGAGAAGGAAGAGTCATTTCTCGACATCAAGCCAAAGGTAGGCAGAGCACTGGTCTTTCAGCAGAGGATGCTGTGGCATTCAGGTCAAGAAGTCAAGCGAGGCGAAAAATATACGGTCCGCTTGGATTTGATGTTTGAACGCCACTTCGAGAAGCTTTGATTGATTGGTGGTTTGCTGCTCTTTGGTTGACCCACAGGTAACTTTTTAATTGAACTTATTAATGTCCTTCCATATCACGTTAATCTGTCTCCATGCAGAATCGGTGCAACCACGACAATGGCACTTACCTATCTACGACCCCAAATGGAGGTATCTGTTCAGCCAGAAAAGATAGAAGTGATACCGACCTTGGAAGACGATAGAAGTCCTTGACAATGCCGGGCGGGCGGTGAGCGCGTGAGTCAGCCTGGGCCGCCGGGGGCAAACCGCTGTTGCCCTACCCATAATTCCCGAGCACTAAAACGAAGTAAATAAATTTTATTAGCCACGTTGACGATGGCTTCATTTCGACTGGTCCAGAATTCACCCGCCCCCGAACCCCCACTTGCACAGCTTGCCTTATAATCGCACACCACCACCCGAACCCCTCCTCTCTCACATTTCAGGGTCCCTCACCAAGATATCGATTTTTTCGAGCTTTACGACATAGAAAGGGAATTCTCATTCAATGAGCCCGTCGAGGCGCCCGCTGCCTCCTTCAAGCAGCCTGCCTGCTTTGCGCTCGCTGGACGAACAGACCGAGTCTCGCATCGCGTCCGCGCTGGCCCATCTCCACGCGCTCTATTGTCCCTTGCCAACCTCGCTAGAATTTCAGACCAAACTGTCGGGGCCCAGGGATCCGTCGATAGCACCGGTAGATTCAGGTTATGCGTCCGACAATGATGAGATCGACCACGACGGAGACAACCACGATGGCATCTTGAAGGGGAGCGACGAAGCGGGCTTCGAGCTCCGGGATGATCCTTTTGAGCGCTTGTTTGCTGAACGTTGGTTGACAGGGTTCTTGGGCCGTGCCGAAGAGCTGTGCTGCTTTGAGAATGAGGAGTCTCGCCAGAGTGCGATCGATGAGGCCTCGCTTATCCTTGCTTCCTTCTTTAGCCGGGGAGAAGAGGAGCAGGATGTCGAGAACTTTGAGATCACGCGGGATTATCACTTCACATTGAATCTGAAGCCCGGCAGCAAACGTGTCACCATTCGGCTGACGGATGGTTTGGCCGGAATGAGTAAGAGCGATCACACTGATGTAGGCTTGCAGAGTTGGGGCGCCGCTTTCATCTTCACCGAACTACTGTGCACGTCCCCCGCACGTCTCGGCTTTACGCAAGACGGTCTCGGTTCGTCGCCGCGCATAGTCGAGCTAGGCGCAGGAACAGGACTAGTGGGCATCGCTCTGGGCAAGATCCTGCCCGAGGTGGGCGTGTCGACGCCTACCATCATTGCCACGGACTTTCACCCAACCGTCCTAGCGAACATGCAAGCGAACATTTGCAAGAACTTCGGTATCCCCAATGACGATGGCGATGATTCAACGTCGCGCTCAGTTCGATCCGCCCAGCTCGACTGGGAGAACCCCAATCTCCTCTATCCGCCGCTAGACGAGAAGGCAGATGTTCTTGTCGCGACGGACGCCATCTACGAGCCCAGACACGCGTCCTGGCTACGCGACTGTGCCACGCGCATGTTGAAGCCAGACGGCACCTTCTGGCTCATGCTGACGGTGCGCACGACGGGGAAGTTCGAAGGAATCAGCGGCACTGTGCGCGCCTCTTTCAACGGACGCGATGGATTGCAGAGTCCCTATGGCGACGGCAAAGTTCTCGCCATCTTGGACGAGGAACGGTTTGCGCGGCCGAACGGCATTGGACGTGGTGATGAGAGCGAGTATCGCCTCTTCAGGATTGGTTGGGCTGCCAGGGCTTTATAGACAATAGAAGTAATGGTCATGAACAATACCTAGACATAGAGGAACCTAGACATAGATGGGACATGGTTAACGCGCAATGACTCTTACGATGTTTGTTTGGTTTTAGGTTTAGGACATCTGGTGTGATAGGTGTTATGCGATAGATGATAAAAAGAACAACCCTCATTGGGGAATAGGGTACCATGACGGGATATGAGCCAAGCTCGTATGATCTTCAAAATGGCGGGCGCGCATTCGCAACCAACATCTCAAAAGCCTCCTGAAACCAAGCAAATCTCTCAGGCGCAGGCCTCATCGCACTCGGCGCCGTACACCCCTTCCCATCCCCATTTTTATCCTTGTCGGTCTTCCCATCTTCCCCATCAGCACTACTAGCTCCATCAGATTCCCCTGGGCGTTTAACCCAAACAAACGCATCCAGGATATCATCCCCTTCTTTTCTCGGATCTGCGGCACCTGGTCGTCGTCCCAAAGCCGCACCGTTGACATTACACCATTCGTCCCAGGAATATCTAAGACCCTGGTATCCGTTTCTGCTAGTGTCGAGGATGAAATGACTGGGAACGGAACGGGACCGCAGAAGAGGTGAGAGGATTTTAGTGAGGGCTTTTTCGTTTGCGAGGCGAAGATCGCGGGAGTCGTCCCCGCGGGCAAACTCGCCTGGAGAGAGATCCCTATGGGGAGGGGTAGACGGATGTTAGTCACGATCTTTTCCCTTTTGTCTCTCTCTCTCTCTCTCTGCCTCCCTGCCTTACAAAAAAACACGCATACGCACACGCACGCAGTTCCCTATGTCACGACATACTCATCCCTATTCCCTCCCAAAAATACCAGCTAAGACCGAAGGCAGAGAACTTACCAAGCGTTCCAATTAGCCACGTTGCTCGCAAACCCCCTCAATCTTCCCGGCCTTCCCGCTTTCTCGTAGATCTCCGCAATTACGTCAGCAGTCTGGTTCCTATGCTGGGCCCAATCGAGCGAGTAGACGTGGCCAATATCTAGATACGTCACCACGTTCTCTGTGTTGAGAGCTTGGAGGGCGACAGGGGTGTTGGTGAGGTAGCTCCGGACGAGTTCTGCCTCGCTACCTGACGATGAAAAAAAGGGGGGCGGTGGCGTGCTCGCGTTGAAGTAGTACGGAAAGGCGAAAGGCTCGACTATCACCGCGAAGGCGGTGTTGGGATAGGATTTCAGGAGCTTGGACAGCGCTGAGAGGATGAGGGAGACACTTAGCGCAGGAAATCACAGGATACAGATCTCTTTGCTTGATTTCGGGATAGGTGACAGTGTGCAACTCACGCTCGACAAAAGCAGACTTATAAATGACCTCTGTCTCAGGGTCATATTCCGACGAGGCATTGCCCAACACATCGTCTTTGTAAGGCAAATAGTTCAACACTAAACCCAAGATGCCATCGCAGGGGACTTCGTCCGCGACGGACGGGATTGTGGCGATGTCTTCCGGGGAATTTCTTTGTTGTGTGCTTTCGTTAGACCGGCGACCGCTGAGTGAGAAGTAGTCACCAGGTTAGGCAGTTACGACTAACATCCATAGAAACGTTCCTACATCAGCTACTTTGGCTGCTTGGTTCTTGAGCTTTTCATCCTCAATGGCGGCTACCGCCTTCTCCACCTCAGCGCGATACGACGACGTAGCATGAAGAGTCCGGTTTGCCCAGACGTTTGTGGATGTGCCGAGGACGGCCGGCACCGAGCACTTGGCTCCTCGTGCTATCGCGCTGTGAGGCACGTGTAGCAAGAAGAACGCGAGCAGCTTTAGGGTGGATATCATTGCTTTTATAAAGAAGCCTGTTATCAATCTAATGTGCCTGCGACATTGAAGGCGTACATCATCGAGCCAGGAAGTCGGGCCATACTATGTATAAATAAAGCCCTGCGTAAAGGCTGAAGTGTGCACGATGCTCCGCTTCCTGCAATGACGCCCTATTTAGCCGGCCTAGAATGCCGCTCGCTATACCTTTTGGACTATTTATATGAGATCTCATTTATATATCTCCATAGGTGGCCATACAATTATCCGTGAAGAATGCTCCAAGTGCGAGTGCGTCTCATATTCTGGGTTGGCGTATTTCTTGCACGCACGTCGATGATCAACAACTCATAGCCTCAACCACGAACGACGACTTTCAGGTGTCTTGGCGTAGGATCGTGGGGTGGCTAATAATGGAGTACTATGTATGTACAGTAGGTATGCTAGTCAGAGCATGCGATTCGGGCAGCGATTTGACATGCAGTTCTAGGAATGTACATATAACCTATAGCGTGATGTCATGTGATGGATGCGGTTTTTGTTAGAGCGCAGTGCTTACTATGTATTACCAGGTTCGAATTGGAGCAATAAGCGCAGCGTATTGTCGGGTCCGCAGCATAAATGCAGCTTTAACTCGAGGACAGAAGCAGTGGTAGTCGGTTGATTTATATCAACCTCTTCTTCATAGACTTGACTTTATTGCAAAACAACAACCATGGCTAGGTACTCTTCGGATTCCGACGAGGGGCCTCCCCCGTACGAGGAAGTCGTGTCGACGTCAACAGCCAACAAGGGCCAATCCCCCCGCATCCCCTCTAAGCTGAGTCTCTACATGCCGGCAGATACGTGCTATCTAGGCCCTCACAACACCCAGCCTCTATATGATGTAGTGGTTGAGTACCGTCAAGTGGTACCGGCTGACGTCGAGATCACCCTGCGCTCCGGCCCATACAATACATCCCCTACATGGGGCAGTCTACGGATCCAAGGGAGCAGTATTGATATATGGGCGCCGAAACAGCAGACGGAAGCGCTCGACTTGTCAACGACATCTGTCCGGTTTAATAGCGCGCCTGGCCGCTTCGGAACACTCGGTGATTCTATCAGTTTCACCGCCCCAAGCCCAAACGGCGGTCAAGTAGAGGAGTTTGAATGGAAACACGGCGTTGTGCCCGACGTCCCCATGTTCAATGTGGTGTCGCCTTGGAAATTAGTGCGGAAACAACAGTTATCATCCTCTCCGCCGGCGTCTGGCAGCGGTACACATGCAGACGAGGAGACATTGGCAACTTTGTCCTTCAAGAAGGGGAGTCGTTCCAAGCTTCTGACCATCCGTTTCGAGGGCGGCGGTGATCTCGGGGATCGCTGGGCTGTGGTGGCTTTGTTGACTGCCATGGCTGTTTGGCAGCGGAAGGGTCGGCACTGAGGTCGCGTGCGGTGATGTAGGTGTAAGACAATTGCAAATTCTTTCTGTAAAGCCGTATTTTACACCGTTGCGCCAGCTAGTGTGTTGAGCTCACTGGAACAAAGGCGACGAATGATAGGTAGGCGGGAGGGAGACTGTAAGCTTGATGGAGGGGCTGAGTCGACCGTCTGTTTTGGCAACCTCAAATTATTAGTATTAGTATTAGTAATGCCGTTTTCAGCCCGGCTCACAACCCAGCCAACGGTGGCTACGTTAATTATATATCCAGTTCCACGTTCATTCATATTGTTGACCTTCTCATGTTTACTTTACCGGAAAACATGACCTTCAAATCGCTTAATCGCGGTGCTCCGTCTCATGCAACACCATGCCGCCCGATCGAAGGCCGAATCCCGAACAACAAGCTGCCCCAGCAAAGGCGACCGCAGAACTGATGAGCCTCCCAGCCATCGTGCGGATCACCATAGTCTGCTTCTACCTCGTACTGTCGGCAGGTACAAACGCCCTGCGCGACACCGTGCTCGCCAAGCTCGGCGGCTGGGCCCTGTCTCGTCTGTCCAGCCTGATAAGTCTACCGATAGTTGGGCACTACGTCGTCCCCCCTAGCCTGGTATCCGTCCTTCTCCACCTCTATCTCTTCTTCTTTAGACAGTCGTCATGGCGAGAGGCAGCTATCACGCTCCGAAGGTTCCTGAGCAGGGATGATGCCGACGATAACTTTTCGGTCAATTTCGTGGTCCAGGCCTCCGAGGCGGTACTCTACGTGTTCCTGTCCGTGGTGTTTCGGAATATTGCTGCTATATTCAGATGCGTCGTCTCGATCTGGTTCCCCCTTTCACATGTCGTCTTCCTCTGGTTCGTCACCATCGATGCGCCTATACAGACCTTTAGGGAGCACGCAGCCAAGATTTGGGAGCTGGCTTGGCCGAGAGTCTCGAGCGGGCTAAAGGCCTTGGCTCACGTCCTCAGGGTCATGACCCACTATTCTCTGCGCTTGTTTTCCAAGATTAGCTCCTCCGCGGTAAGCTATAGAGATAGGCGGACGGCGGCCCGGGTGGCAACGCTGAGTGCCTACCGGTACGGCGCACTTGCTCCGGGCGAGATTCGTCTGTTGAAGCTTTCGAAATCCACGCCCTGGAGTCCCGTCCGATGCGAGCTGACACCGGTCGTCCTAGACGAGGCACCCCCGTTCGAGACCATCTCGTACACGTGGGGCGTCCAGTCGGGGACGAAGCTCCTCATCCTGGACAACAAGCAATTCGTCGTTTCGGAAAGGGTATACGACATCGTGCACGACAGGGCATCGTGTCTCATGACGAGGCATATATGGATAGACTCGGTCTGCATCAACCAGCGCGACGAAGAGGAGAAAAGCTCCCAGGTGCAGCTGATGAGAAACATTTACGGCTCGTCGTACCAAACCGTCATCTGGCTCGGCTACGCACCCGACGCCAACGATGCGATTGGTTTGCTGGCGCATATCGCCCGGCGCATCGAGCTTGACGACGCGGTGGAGCGACGATCGCGGCCCCTTAACCAGCTTACCGTCGAGAGCCCGGACTGGCCCGCGCTGACCGGACTCATCAAAAACGACTACTGGTCCCGTTGCTGGGTCATTCAGGAGATCGCGGTCCCGAAAAAGGTCATCATATCCTACGGCGGAGAGCTCATCACCTGGGACTATTTCTCCTTCATGATCAGAACCATGTTCAGCGGTGACTTCAACAGTATATGGCACATCTCCAAGATCTATCCCCATGATCTGAAGCTGGAACACTTCCCCATGCATGCGGGCTTGCAGATAGTGATGTTGTCGGATGTGAGGGAACGAGTCGCCGCGAACGAATCGATGGAGCTATTCGACCTCCTCACGTCCAGTATTAACTCTACCGCTACGGATCCGCGGGACAATATCTATGCCGTGCAAGGAATCAGTACTGCGGCCGGCTTCGGCTTAGACCCCGGCGACGTGACTTTAAAGCCAGACTACACAGCTGCCATCGAGCACCCGTTTCGAACGGTGGCCGAGCACACTCTGAGACAGAACCGCGGCTTGCACATGTTTCATTACACGGGGATTGGGTTCGGCCGCAGTCATCAGCTCCGGAATACACCTTCCTGGGTCCCGGACTGGAGTACTAGGAGAGTGAGCAGGCCGTACTGGCGGGATTCGTCGATGACGCCTTATCGAGCTTCTTCCGGTCTGGATCCTGCCAACACCATAACCCTGGCACTAGACAGCTCGACGCTGATCTTAAGCGGCGTTATAATCGTCGACCACATCACAGAAACCGGTCCGCGCTTTTTCGGCGTATCGGAAAACGGCGTCATGAAGAAGGAAAGGTTTCCAGGGCCTCTTAAGGATTACGCTAGATGCATAGACATGGCCATGAACGGCAAGTTGCTGAAGGAACCTTACGTCACGGGGATCCCGCTGGTAGAGGCGTTCTGGCGAACCCTGACATGCGACCGGAGGCCCGAAGACTCCGCCCGTCCCGCAGACTCATCCTTTTACCAACATTATCGAGCTTGTGAGAAACTGACGAGCGCGTATATCCGAGCTCTAGGCCCAGACATGGATTCCTCCCTACTATCCGACCCCAAGTTCCTAGAGACAGCGAAAGCGGCCGAACTCGTGAGAGCGCTGGCACAATATTCTATCAGCGCGGGCAGATTTAGCAACGCCTCCGCCTCGTATACGAGGGAAAGAATGTTTGCTGTTACGAAGAAGGGATACATGGGCTTGGTTCCGCCCTTCTCGGAAAAGGGCGATGCGGTTTGTATCATTCCTGGCGCGCAAGTGCCGTTCTTGCTGAGAGCGCGTGGTGGCGATGGTAAGAGATGGCAGCTTGTTGGTGAGAGTTACTTCTATGGTATGATGGATGGGGAGATGGTTAAGGGAGGTGTTGGGGAGACGATTGAGCTTTGCTAGAGTAGGCTCGTTTTACATATCATGGGAATGGCTTGGTAGCAAGACTGAGGTTCTAACATGGGGCTGGTGATTTGGAGTGATTGGTCGTATGGATCTTCGGGGTTGCTCTTCGCTTAGCATGATTAACGATCAATGTATCATGACGATTCACCACGGCAGTTCTGTTTTATAACAAATCTGAGATATCCAATGGGTATAACATTCGCCTCGTTTGCGAGCTCAAAAGCAATCGTTTTTGCCAGACCTTAAATTGGATAGCTAACAGTCCGATCGTCATACAACTTGGTGATTCGTCTGATTCTATTCATCATCATCATTAGACGAATCATCTTCATCGTCTTCCTCGTCTAAGTCTGCCATTTCTTCATCTTCCTCCTCACTACTCATTTGGGCAACATTCTCTTCCAGCGCCCTCTGCTCCTCCTCTTTCCGCTTCCTCTCATCTTCCTTTCTTGCCTCCTCCATCATCTTGGCCTTCTCGGCGCCCGCTTTGCGTTGCGCCACCACATACGCACCAACAGGTGTCTTCTCCCACGGGAAATCCTTTAGGAACGCATCCACCTGTGATCGGTCTCTCGGCGCAAAGTCGACCTTGGATCGCTTCTCCTCAATGAACTTGGAGTTACTCTCTAGCTTCTGAGCTAGCAGGACGAGGCCAGAGCGCAGCTTGCCATTGTTGTTCCCCGAAGTCTTCTTTCGGGATTGCTTGAGCCACCGCTTCAGCATGATGATAACGGGGAGGGCAAATTCGGGGAATGCAATGTTGGTGGACCACAGAACGAAGTATTCGGCGAAGAGCTCGACTACTTGATCGCCTACGCCGTCTTGGTATACACGCGTCCGCAGATACGACTTGGGCGCTTTGTAGGCGACGTGGAAGTCGAGCGGTTTGAGAGTCGCTTGTCTCGGCGATCTCTTCATCTCTGCTGAATTTAGGACCTCCAGGAGAACTGAGGCAAGAGGGATATAAGTACCAGTCGACCGCGAGATCCTTAAGAGGGACCGGATCATGTGGAAGCGCAGCGGAAAGTAAGCTGCCGTGGGAATGAGGCGCATGGCACCCAGTGTCACCTGCACCAGAGGATAGACCAGAAGGCGTAACTCGGACTCCTTGCCGGCCTCGGCTTCCTTGAGCGTGTTGCAGTGTTCCGACAGGACACAAGACCAGAAGTCTAGGGAGTGGATGTACTGCCAATTGTACACATGCTTGTATGATTCGTTTTGATTATGGACAATGCTGTTCCGCAAGTGGATTGCCAGCTGCCGGATGAAGTTGTAGGCCGTCGTGTATCCGATGCTTGGGTCGAGCCCCCATAATTCGGCGGCGGAATTCTTCATCAGGTTGATGCCTTGAACCGTATTGGCGTTCGTTACACGGGCTCCGGATATCAGCCCCTGGTAGGTTGCCTTGAGAACGGCCTCTCGAACACCTTTGTCCCCAACCACTACGAGGCGACGAAGGACGAGAAAGGCCGTGATCCTCGTGGTGCCGCTACTGCTAGGTTGAGACCAGAAGTTGACGACAGATTTGATGAGGTGCTTTAGTAACTTCCGGAAACTTAGAAGGTATGGAACAAGTGGTGTTAGAGCCGAGAGGGTAAGTTTGAGCGTGGCATCGTCGGATAATGTGCCGAGAAGATGGAGGATTGAGGATGTAAAACTTCGTATCAACATGGACAGAGGCTTGAACTTCTTCGACTCCGTCGGTACATAGACTTTGCCCGAGCCCGATTCTTTGATGGGCAAGTGGTGGTTTAAGACATCGGGTATTTGCTTCAGTGCGACGATAAGAATATCGTGGAATACTTCGGGGCTTGATATCGTGTACGCTTGTCTGTTCTCCTGCTCCTCGTCATCTTCGTTGACATGGGCGGCCGCTCTGAAAGCGAGAACCACTTGTCTTGCAGCTTTAAGGGAATGGGTTTCTGTGATCGATGCTTTCCACCGCGCAACCATTTCCTGTGTAAGCTCATTGTCCGCCGTGAAAGCCGACTCATCCGATTTCATAGACTTCTCCTTCTTCTTTTTCTTGGGAGCTTCATCTTCGCTGGCGCTCAGCTCGTCAACCTCGGCAAGGTCTCCTTCGTCGAAATCGAGTGTTTCGGGGTCATTCTCTTGCAAGAATTTGTAGAAATCTGGGTCGTCCTTGGCGAGGGCATCCATGACCTCCTTGGTCATTCCAAGATCGTCATCATGATCTAGTTGGGTATCGTCTTCCTCTTCGCTACCGCTTGCTACAGGCTGCTCTGCGTCAGATATCTCGAGGTCGTCGTCATCTCCGTCATCATCGGAGGATTCCGGCTGTGGCTCGTCTCTCTTGCGCTTTCCGAGTTTCTTCGTAGGCTTGTTGGCTAGCTGTGCCTTGTCGACGATCTCAAACCCTCCGCTGAAGAAGTCGTCCACGCTCATCTCACTAACATGCTTCGTCTTGGAAGACTTGGCTTGCGCAGCCTTGTCGGCATCTCCAGGGCCCCTGAAAAAGTCGGCATCTGCTGCTTTCCGGGTCTGTTTCTTTACTTTCAGTATGTGCTGTTGTTTTATTTTTGCGCCAGTTTTGCGGTTTTCTAGAACACCTTTGAGGTGCTTCTGCTCAAATTTCTTGGTCGCCTTGAAGTTCTTTTTTGGGCCAGCCATAGTTACCAACTTATCAACAGCGAGGGCTGTAGATTATGGCAACGTTGAAATATCGTGCTTCACGGGCTCAAAGCACTTGCTGAGTAGGTACCCATAGGAATGAAGCTCAATTGCTCTGCACTTGTTCCTGTAGAAATTTTGAGTGGATCTTATCGCGGGGCATCTTATCAAGAGTGCACTAGTCTATGTATGGTCACAGCATATGTACATCTGGAGCACTCCGCTAAAATTACCACCATCTAACCCAAATGTACAGCCTGCATCCTGCAGGTACTTTGAAGTACATAGTAAGTACCTACGGAGAATGATACATACATGTAGGGGTCCGGCTCATTACGCGCTTCTGCCTCTGGTCCAGTTCTATCACATGACAGATGAGAAACTGCTGTATACTGTACAACTTATAAGAGCGTGCGTCTCTAGGACCTATGTATAGCCTCTGATATACCACTTTCCACCCATCTTCAGAATGATATCCCGACAGGCCTATGCCCCCACGCCTCACAGCTATGTGCCTAACACCGCTCTTTCCGCAACTATCACTCTCGATGAGGTTTGACCAATGAAACGATGCTTGAATGTTCTCAACGTCCCGAGGCTGACTGGAAGTAGGAAGTCAAATTAGCTGAGACAAGGGCTGAGCGTGACCTCCAAGATTCACTGGCTGAGATATTCTCCATCATCGTCACGCTAGACGAGCTCGAGAGAGCGTTCCTGAAGGACGCTATCCCTGAAGCTGATTACACGGAGATATGCGAGCGATCTTTGAAGCAGTACAAGTCCATACTGGCAGACGAGACGGTGGCGAAGGCGTTTGTCGGTCTCGAAGAGTTTAAGGCTGAATGGGATGTAAGCTATACTGACGTTCATTGCCCAGCGAATGCTTATAGATAGCATTCCGTGCTCACATGGATGTAGCTCGAAGTACCAAGGGCCACGGAGCGAATAAAAGTGGGAATGCCTTCAACCGCCGTTACCGCTTCCACAGGCACGGCCGCCCAACCAGCAGCGGCGACGGACAGCAAATCTGGACAACTTATCCTGAAAGCCACGGAGGACTTTATCACTTTCTTGGATGCGCTCCGCCTAGGCCTTCTGGCCAAGGATCAACTACACCCCCTCCTAACCGACATCATCCAGAGTGCCAACAAGGTCATGGACCGGGATTTCGAGAACAGAGGCAAGATCATCCAATGGTTAATCACCTTGAACCAGATGAAGGCCACCGAGGAACTCACCGAGCATCAAGCCCGCGAGCTCGAGCTGGACATCAACTCTGCCTATGTCGGCTTCAAGAACGCCCTGTAGAATGATGCGTTGTATGACTGTATTCTGCCTACCAACGATTGTACGTGCTGTACACGGGCTGGGCCTTTGAGGCGTATGAGTGGCCACCCCGACAGTAACAGACTGGACCCACTTTAAGGGCGTAACCTTGCAGCTTTCTCTGCCCTTCCATCAACACTTGACTTTTTATCTCGCCGTTGATTATAAGAGGCGTACATGCGTTGAAGATAAAAGTTGCAAGCGATCCTGTGTTCATATCACCGCTCAATATTCCAAGGGAAAACCTCTTATCTAGAATATATATATTTTTTTCCTTCACCCTTTTTTTCTTCTCTTTTTTTCTTCCCTTTTTATACACCCTCTCAATCATTTTCACCACCATGCAGCGCACTTTTCTCGCCTTCCAACACAACGCTAAGCTCCATAGCCTCCAAACGGTTGTCCAGGCCGTGAGGTCCGTCGCATCCCTCGAGGAGGCCAATAGAGGCCTTTTCAAGAACGCAAGTGACGACGACCATGTCGTGGTGACGGAGAAAACCATCTTTCACCCGCAAGGCGGTGGCCAGCCCTCAGATGTCGGCATCATCAAAGCTGACCCGGGAGCCACATTCAACGTATCCACCGTCCGCATGAATGCGGTAACAGAAGGACAAGTGTTGCATCTCGGCCGATTCGCCGACGCATCGTCCGTCTTCAAAACCGGCGATACCGTCACACAGACCATCGATAGCGAGAAGCGCATCCTATACTCGCGGTACCATACCGCCGGCCACGTGCTCGGCGCGGCGGTGCGCCATCTCCTCGAGAACGAGGTGCCCAACTTCGACGAGCTGAAGGCGTCGCACTTTCCGGACTCTGCCTCGTGTGAATTCCAGGGTCTGATAGAAGGGAGGTGGAAGGATGCGATACAGGCGCGTCTAGACGAATACATCGAGAAAGATATGCCGGTCGAGGTCGATTTCTGGGACGAGAACGACTTCGAAGCAAACGGTCTTCAACGGCTCATGCCTGACCGCAAGGCCATGGGCATGGCGGATGACGAAAAGTTCCGCGTGGTGAAGATCATCGGCGCCGAGGTTTACCCCTGTGGTGGCACGCATGTCGATAGCACGCAACTATGCGGCAAGACAAACGTGAAGAAAATCAGTCGGTCGAAGGGGACGAGTCGTGTGAGCTATCTACTGCCTTGATGATGATGATGATGATAGAAAAAGAATAGACACGAATAGATAAATGTCTTTTTATTAGAACCCTCGAGCCGAGACGACCGGCCAATTGATCAAAAACATATGCGCGCACCCGCACTTGACCCTGGCTAGCTATATTGCCACGTCACATGTATACTACCGTAGGCACACAATACTCAGGCGTTTATCTCTCAAGTAATGAGTGCAATAAATCCGTAAGTCCCCCAACCTTTCCAGGCAAGTAGATGTACCTGAACGTCCAAACTCTACCTAGAGACGCTTGCATCCTCCTCCGGCCTCAAAGATTTCGCCAACCGCTTTAGACACCGCAAGGAGATGCATGTCCCGGGACCGAGGCGCAACTAACGACACGCCTATGGGCATGCCACTTGCACCTTTGAAGCCGGGAATGTTGACAACGGGCGTGTGTAAAGCCTGAAACGGCCAGAGATCAAGCCAGCACAATCAGCACAGTTAACAAAACACGACCGGGCAGTGTGTGCTCGGAGGCAAGGAGGAAACTTACAGTCCACATACTATTGAAAACGGGGCTCCCCGTCCTCCCCAATCCCACAGTCGCTTCATCGATCACGCTCGGGGTAAGTACAGCCGCATATCCTCCCCCTTTGATAATATCGTCGATGACCGGTCGCAGCGCGGCAGCTCCGTCCTCGGCCTCCAGCCGTTGTAGTCTAGAAATCTTTCCCGCCTTCTCCACGGTGTTAATCAGATAGGGGGAAAGTTTCTGTCTGCAGTGCTTGTACTGAGGGAGGAAAGTTGTCGCTGCCTCGCCCTGCAGAAGAGTGTCGTACCATTCAGGCATCTTGTCGAAAGGCGACGGGAGCCCGATTTCTTCTACTACAGCGCCCTGGGCGCGGAGAAGGTTGGCGGCTGTTGACAGCGCGGCGATTGTGCCGGGACCTGCGGACGGCCATCCGGGACTTTTCACGAGGGCGAATCTTGCGCCCGCGATCTTGAATTCGCCCTCTTCATCCCCATCCTCCAACCTGAATACCCTAGCCAAGGCTTCTAAATCCTCTACGCGACGCGCGAAAAACCCTACCGTGTCAAAAGAGGGAGCGTACAATTTCACGCCTTCGCGACTCACGGCGTTGAAGGTAGGCTTGAAGCCGTATATCCCGCAAAACGACGCCGGACGTACGGTCGAGCCACCTGTTTGCGAACCCAGCGCGACTGGAACCTGGCAGTCGGCTACGGCTGCTGCTGAGCCCGAAGATGAGCCGCCCGGCGTGTAGGACGGGTCATGCGGGTTGTGTGTCTTGTTTGTTCCAGCAGCTGTTGCAAATTCTGTTGTTGTTGTTTTTCCTACTAGGGGGAAGGGGTTGTTGGTTCACTGCTCGGAGGACTGGGAGGGTCGGAGACCGTCTTACCAAGAAAAAGCGCGCCGGCCTCGCGTAATATCATAACCGGTGCTGCGTCGAGTTGCGGTGCATCGTTTTCATATATAGGCGAGTTATGTTGCGTGGGCATGTCTGTACTCTCCGTGCTATGAGCGCAAGCTGTCTGTCTTTATGGAAAGGGCTACACACCTTTCGTATACATAATATCCTTGACGGCAATAGGTAGACCATGTATCGGCCCCCTCTCTTCGAAGGGTACCCGGTCCAGTCTTTTTGCTTCTCTGAGCACATAATCGGCATTTAGATATGCCCATGCCTTAACCGCTCCGTCGCGCTCCTCGATCCGCCGGAGCAGGGATCGCGCATATTGCTCTATTGTAAGTGAGCCGTCTCTTATTTTCGATAGCGCCTGCGTTGCTGTGAATTTGTATGGTTCCATTGGTTTGCTCGCTTAGTGGACGTGAGCTCGACTATTCATGCAAATCTCAATGTACATGCATGCATCCACGCATGTTGAGCTTCAATATATTTTGTAGCTCCTATATACTTAGGGGACCGTCGTCTGACATCTCCGCTCGGCTGTAGTCGGGGAACTCGAGCCGGTTAAAGAAGGAAAACCTTCCACGGGCGCACAGCGGGCATCGTTAGTCGCTCTATTCCCAGTCTATAGACTCCAAGGGTGTCCGTACAAGAACCCCACTAGGTCAGACTTGGCGTTAGTAGTAAAGCTATAGGTATATAACAGTTTTCGGAGGTAATCTCAGCGCAGATAATCTCAGCGCAGACATAGGATATATATCAAACAGCCCCCAGTCTAGGTAGCTAGGTAATGTCATGATTTTCATATGCTTCCGAGTTACCGATGAATGACTAGACAAACCACCAACTCCAATTGCTTAAGCCCCCTATCCCTTTACCCATTCCATATACGATTGAACCAACCCTGCCGACCCTATTCATGCACTCGGGTCGCCGAACATACAAAGCAAGAGAGACGAACAAGCACCGATGGTCTCACTCGTCCTCAACCTCCTCATCCCACGACTGCCGCTCCTTTTTGATCAGGTCGGCCATGATCTCGGGTTTGAAAATGCTGCTGTCAGGATCACTAACGCGGGGCACCTTGCCCAGATTCTCATCATCAAACACGGTACCGATGTTGTCGATCCACCGCCGCCGACGCTCCATAAGCGTCTTCGTCACGTCACCGATACCAGGTCGCGCCATGCCAGCACCCGCGCCGCCCGTAGCATGACTTCCGCCGCCCGCACCTCCAGGTCGCTTGGACTTCTTGCTCTTACCCATAGTTCTAGTACGCTTAAGATATGCGCCCTGCACCTGGCTGTCTAAGTCTTCCAGGATGGTCTGGTACTCCTGATGTGCCATTCTCTCTTTGACGAGCTCCGTGAGCCTGGCTTTGCGCGCCCCGTTGATAAGCATCTGGTCGCGCAGTCGGTCTTGGAGAAGACGCAGACGCGCTGCCACCTCATCATCGAAGTGACCGTCATAATCCCCGTCGAAGCCCTCCTGTGGCAGGAACCCGATATGGCGCAGTTCTTGCTTGATGCGCTCGTCGACCTGAAGGTAGTCCAGCTTCGGATGCGTCGATTTTTTCCACGCTTCACCCGTCGATTCGGGCATGAAGGCCGCTGGTGGCAAACTCTTGGTCTCGTCTCCTGTCGCATTTCCGCCGGCCTCCCCGTTCACATCTTCCCTTGTCTCCGCATCGCCGTTGACACCATTTGTCATGGGCTTGTCCTCGCTCGGTAGCGCGCGCCCTTCGGGTCGCATAGCTTGTAAGAGCCGTGAAAGGACCGGACCAACCGATAGCTTGTCCGTCTCTGCGACATCGTCATCCATAACATCGATATTGCCACGAGGCTGGTTGGGCGCCAGCTTATCCCTATTTTGATTGCTCGCATCAACAGCCATGGCGCCTTCTTCCTCGGCCCACATCTCTGTATAGTGTTTCTTGCCCCGCTTGGGCATGATGAAAGGAGTGACACGGTCGCCGCGCTCTCGCAGGAAGGTGAGGTCTTCTTCGGCAAATGGGCGGAAATAGGGCTCTATGTATGTGGAAAAGGTACTGAAGCTGATCTGGTTCGTCGGCTTGGCGTTGCTGAAGTCTTTGTCGGGAGGGTCGCCGGCAATCTGATCCCGCAGGTCGGTCTTGGGGAAGACGGCGACAGAATAGATCTCCTTCAATTCCTCGACAGACATGCCTGTTTTGGTTTCACGTATCTCGTAGACGGTGGGGTCGGGGAATGTGGACGGATCTTTACCGAACGTTTGGGCCTGAGGAAGTTCACGGCGGGGAGGGGCGTGCTCATCCTCGGAGCTCTCGTCCTCCTCATCTTCATCCTCATCGTTCTTCTCTAGCTTGAGCTTATCGTCGACTTCCATTGCGCCCGAGGCGGCTTGGGCTGGGGGAGAAAGTGAAGAGCTGGCCGAGCCGTTCTCGCGAGACGGCTTCCGGGGTTTCGGATCGCGCATCGGAGAGGATCGTTCTGGAGAGTTCAGATGTGAGTTAGCTATCCAGAACACAAAGCGCGACTATCAGCTGCAGATGGTTATGGAGGGGCGTGTAGACATGTATGTAGGTCAGGTCATTTGGGTCAAGTCAATCAGGCCACGGACAATGTAGAAGCATACAGGTATGGGCGGAGAGGGTAGGCGGAAATGAATTATTTGCCTATTATGACGCTGGCCATGGAACAAAAGCACCACCATGGCGAAATGACTAGACAATAATGTATGAATAATCAACTTACCAACGTTATGATCTCCGGGACCGAGGGTGTCATTGGCCTTTCTCTTCTTCTTATTCGGCTTCTTCTCTCCCTCGTGCGCCGCTTTGCCCGCGCTGCTCGTAGATGCGACCGGGGGCAGCTCGTCCACATGGCCTTTCTTTTCTGAAGCGACCAAGCGCATGGCTTTGTCGCACCAGACGCCGCGGTGATCGATGATATCTTTCAGCTTTACCAGTTTGTGGACCAGGGCATCGAGGGCCTTGGAGTCCGGAAGATTTGGGGCATTGGAGGTGCTCTGATCGATTACATCGTCATATACGATGGGCCGGACATACTCATATCGAATGTCGAGCAGTTCACTGTCGAGGTACTCGACGGCCGGGATGCTGTTGCTATTCGCGCCAGCGGGCACGCTGGACATTGGGGTGGTGTTACGACTGCGTGCTTTAGCGCCCGAAGCCTTTTTGCCCGTGCCCTTCTGGCTACCCAGGGACCCGGGAGGAGGCATCGTGGATGTTCTGTGGCCGGCTCTATTACCCTACCGCCTACTTCACCATAAAAAAGGAGACCTAGATACCTGGATAAAGAGATGAATGAGAGACAGCACGGTTATCCTATCTAATTAAGCTAATGGCAACAAGTGCAGTCAGCGCAGCGAGATGAAGTGGTGAAGAGCTCAAAGCTATAAACATGGATGAAGTCTACAGCTTGATGGCTGATGCGAATGTCTGGCGGTGCACGGTTAGCCAAACGCGGCTCAATCTACATCTGTACATAGTACATAGGTACTATGTAGTATGTTGGCACAGTGTATAGTGTACAATGCACCTTGTAGTATGCTGAGGTTCGGGGTGGATCATGCCGCCCAGCACAAAGGTGATTGGATCATAAAACGCCCCTTTGAATTCAAATGTTTATCTAGGTAGGTTTACAGATTAGTAGCCTCCCGTAGCTGGGGTACAGACACATCTATGTGTACATGTATGCATACAGCAGTACCGAAGGACGGTAGATGGTAGATGCTATGTAAACACTACTGTACCTAGGTACACTTATCTCTACTTTCAAAGATGCCAACACTATATAGATCAGTATTATGAGATGTCGCTCTCTCGGACACTCCCCTAAGGTTAGTATAATAAATCCGAGTATACACATATGTATGTAAGATACAAGAGTGCAAATTTGTCTCAAGAGTCGAAGAGGATACCATAAGGTCCATTGGAATACCTGTCAGTGGGCATTAGAGGTATGCACGGGTAGGAAGCTGCATAAAATATAAGAATTGCCACGCCGCAAACGTCAAGTTGGGTCCGGTCTACCGGTACAAGATAACCAAATCACCCGGATCGAAGCTCTTGAGCTTCTGGATGATCTCAGCATCTGTTAGGTTCTGCTCCGTGATGATCTGGTCGAAGGGATGGCGCCCGTCCGCATAACGCCGCATTTTCTTGCGTATCTTCCCGTCATCATCCTTATCTGCATCTCTATCATCGTCATCTTCGTTTGCACCAAGGCTATCCCTATCATTCCCATCCCCATCCCCGTCCCCGTCTCCATCGTCATCCGCATGCTGAATTCTGACGTTGTACCTCCTACGTGTGATCTTCATCTCCAACCCATCGTCCTCGGCGCCTTCTGCCTCTCTCCTCCTCGCCACACTCAGCCCCGACCCAGTCCTATTTGGCCCTCGCCTCTTACCGCCTTGATCGAGCCCGTTCCTTCTGCCTGTAGCAAGAGATGACAGGTAGGACTTCGACACCACGTACTTGTGCACTCTATACAGCAACCCCTTTACGACTCCAAACTGCACGAGCCGTCTGGCATCGATATGACGCAAAACGTCGAAACCCGCCTCCTGATGCAACCGCACCCATTCCATGACACTGCGGCCGACACAGAACGCCGTCATGAGCTTGATGAGCTGGTAGTGCGACACAGTCATTGGTCTGGCAGCCAGGCCCGAAGACGCAGGACGACTGACGCTGATACTTGGGGTTGTTCCGTGGTGCGGTCTCGGTGTGGCCGTAGGCGTAATTGACCCAGCCATATCGATGATGCTCTGGGAACGGCCGGTGTTCCGTGGGACGTCGAGACTTGCTGTGCTCCCCGTCATGTTCATATTCTCGTCCCCACTACCACTCGACACGGGAGACGCAATGCAGACATACGCGGCACATTCATCAACCATGCCTGCTCTATTGGCTATGAAGTCGTGGATACCGGGACGCGGTGCGTAGCATGAACCGAAGAAGAACATATCCAACAGCAGGATAGTGTCGTAGTATAATAGGTGCTGAAGGGCGCATTGGGTGAGAGGCAGCGAGACATCTGCGAGCCATGCAATCCGGCGTACGTCGTTGACACCATCGACATATGGGATGATCCTCTGAAGCGTAAGATCCCACGTCGAATCGACGATTTGGGCCAGTTTGGTCTTTGGCACGGGGACATGCCAACCATGAACGGGGGGTGGTGGCGGATGGTAAGGAAAAAGCTTCATATTTATCGTATTGGCTTCATCTGCGCCTTTTGTCAGTAGAGGAAGCATTCGACATTTTGTATGAACAAGGATAGTATACATACCCACAGGGATCATGCACTCGCCATAATTATTCAGGTCCTCCTTGACAATTTCCAATAGACTACCGATCGGCCGCCGTCCGTCGTCAACGCGGCCTTCCATACTCAAGTACCCGTTTTGACGTTCCATCTCGGCAAAGGTCACGGCAAGGCGGCGCACGAGGCGCTCGTAGGGGACGGGATCGACATCGGTCTCGATGACCAAGCCGAAGTTGAAGATGAACTCATTCCTATGGTATCGTTCATGCGGTATGGAAACAGGGAAGCCCAGGATACTGTGTTTCCCGTCGGGCGTGTTCACTGTTCCGAAGCGATTGAAGAATGCTTTGCGCGGAATGATGTATTCTTGCACAATGTCGAAGTCCACCAAGGGCGCCTTCATGTGCGGTGTATATTCCGTTGCCACAATGCAGCCTGGAGGAGACTGGGCCACGATCTTCGTTCCTGTCCTTCTGTCAGCATTGGCCGTTGTATGAGATGCAGCTGTGGAAGGACGCTGGACGAATGGGTAAGGTGATGAGAGATTATATTGCTTGAAATGAGAGAAAACCGTACCTTCCTGTGGAAGAAACCTTGCGTAGAAGATGCCTTGAATCATCTTGACCGTGGGTGACAGGCATTAATAAGTATGTAAGCAATCAATGAGTGCCAGGAGAGTGGCTACATTGCGCTGTGTCGCTCTATATGTTTTACCTAACAAAACAGGAGGCTCCAAGAAAAGAATAACAGGTCAGGATATCAATCACACGCATCATGCACCTGTACGTGGATGCGAGGGTCACGAAATGCGATCGAGGTGGACCCAGCTGATGGTACCAAGTAGCAGCAGTCCACGTGCAGTTGCACTTTACCTACCAACCTACATCTGTACAGCGTCGACAGATAAGTGGTGGCCGCTTACCCTGGAGGTATGCAGATACATCCATCTGTAGGTACGCAATGATTAACTATCGGGCACCGCTCGGCGTTAATACTGACAGTTTCACTGCATCAACTCCACTACAACCGTAATCTCCGAGAAGTACCGGACAAGGTAGGCAGCCTCTTTGAGGTTAGGGCGTTCAGTCATCTTATGATCTCTTCCTTATTACCCCAGGTACCTAGCTGTTGTATACTACCAACCTTTTCCCCCCGAACAGAAATCGTAATTATACCGTCCCTGGCTAGGTAATCTTCTCGGCTCTGTAGCAATAGTTTCCCAAGCTATACAAACGAGACGGAAATATCAAAATGAGTGAACAACCAACAGCAACTGCCCCTCCAGCACCGGCGCCAGCGCCAGGAGCGGAGGCGGAGACATCAACAATACTAGCACCGACACCGGCTACAGCTCCAGCAGCACCACCATCCTCAACATCAAAGGATGGGGAGGAGAAGATAGCATCGTCTGAGAAGGCACCAGTACCAGACGAACCGACCACACCGCTCAAGGAACTCTGGCTAGTCGCTAAAGCGCATTCACACCCGGAGATATGGGGCGTGACGCTAGCGGATCCGGCGACTCACGTGCCCTCCCAGATCGTGCTGCAGAAGTATCTCAACGCCAACGATGGCGATGTCGTCAAGGCGCGCGATCAGCTGACCAAGACCCTCGATTGGAGGGAGAAGATGAAGCCGCTCGAGCTCGTGAAGAAGGCTTATTCGAAGGACAAATTTGGGGGGTTGGGCTATGTGACTGTGTATGGAGAGGTCGAGGGGAGGAAGGAGATCTTCACTTGGAATATTTATGGGAACACTAAATCAGTCGAAGCTACCTTTGGTGATCTAGATGAGTACGTCCCGGCCTATTTACCTAAGCTTATATTTGTCTTATTCATCTCTTCGCATCCCACCTTAATCCCATCCTATTCCGCGCCGTCTGCAGTCTCTCGTCTTGACTTGCTCACTAACCATGAACCGCCAGATTCATCAAATGGCGTGTCGCCCTCATGGAACTCGCCGTGCAAGAGCTGTCGCTCCCCACAGCCACAGAACCCATCACAGCAGATTCGGACGCAGATCCATACAAGATGTTCCAAGTCCACGACTACAAGGGCGTATCCTTCCTGCGTCAGGCACCCCAAGTCAAGGCCGCCAGCACGGAAACCATCCGTGTCTTCGCCACCGCGTACCCGGAGTTGCTGAAGGAGAAATTCTTTGTCAACGTCCCCGCAGTTATGGGTTTCATGTATGGGTTTATGAAACTGTTTGTTGCTGCTAGGACTATTGTGAGTTTACCCTCCACTTCGTGTACGAGTTTCTTACTTACTTCCCCAATCATAGCGAAAGTTCCACCCCATGTCCAATGGCACGAACCTGGCAAAAGAAGACTTCGGCAGCAGCAAGGTCCCCCTCGCGGATACGCTACCACCAGAGTACGGTGGCAAGGGAGCCGACCTGAACGCCCAGGGCAAGGAACCACTCGTGGAGTGAAAGCTGCCATAGCCGGTATCAAGCCTACATCGGTAAACCCTAGACCATACGTTGGGTCTAAGAGGTGGCCGGGCGCCTGTCATTATTAGCATGTTCGTTTCTACGTAGATTAACAATAAGTACTTAATGATACAATCCCTACTCGATCTATCAAGTAGCTAAAGCAGCGGCTTTGTGCAGCGTCACGTGCGACTGAAGCAACTGGCAGCAACAAATATTTATGTACTGAACCCATACCTACCTACCTACCTACCTAGTCTACCCACCACCCTCGTCTTTCTTATCTGTTTCCACCCCTGCCCTCATATTCACCTCTTTTATCCTCAACAAGATCCTGCGCGACATGACGTGTAGCAGCATCGACATCCTCAACATTAGGAGCCATCTCTTCATCACTTTTTCCTGTCTTTTCAGAAGGCCGAGTGGACTTTCGCTCAGCGAACTTGAAATTGACACCTTGCATCTCGTACTGGCCAGCAATGTCATCGAATGTTTTGCCACTCCGCTTTGCCTCTATTCTCGGATAACGAGTGCGGAATAGCCAGATTAGGTGTGATGAGAAGATGCCTATTTCGAGGAGCATGCTGGGTAGCAGAACAGGTCAGTCAGGCTTTACATATAGACAGAATAGATTCCTCAGCTTCTCACGCATTCGTAAAGTATCAAAACAGTAAGAGGGGATTTGGGATAAGTGCGATTAACAGGCACTTGCCTGTGCGTAAGTGTACCTATTGCCTTACCAGATAATGTACATGACACCGCCCAGAACATCAAACGTGCGCTGTGCGACGAGCGATAACAGAGAAAATAATGCGCCTAGTGAATCCATTGAGAGGAAAACCCAATTTATGCCGATAATTCTCCCGCGTCTCTTCCACGCCTCGCCGTAAGGGGGCAGTAGACCTGCAGCGAGGAGAATGGCAGCGACGACGCCGATGACGATGACTGGGGTCTCATTTCCGGCATCATACACGGGCTATATACATCGCTCGATTAGTTGATTTGTATATTGGCGTAAACAGAATAGGAGTAGGCCATATCAGAGAGTTTAGGTAGGGCTGGTTTTGACCTACACGTACTGTGAGGATGAGAGCCGCCTCAACACCGGCAAAGATACCAGCAGTGCCTATCGTGATGGCCAGTACCTTCCATGGCGGCCATTTACTAGGACGAGTACGACGGTGTGTCAGCTCATCGGCCAAATGGGAACATCTAAACCTACACCGTATTATAGGTGAATGCTGTGGTATGGCTTACCTTGTGTATAGCAGAATCTGACCCCAGTTAACCAGGCACAGTACCATAAATACCTGTGGCTGCACTTGGATGGGAATATTGAAGTTCTGCACGACAGCGTATATACCAAAGGGGACACCGCCTATTACGCGGGCGCGAGACAAGATAGAATATCAGCCCGGGCCCTGATAATTTATAAAGGTCGTCATGCAATAGGCATCATCATTATCACGAAGTGCTAGGCTGGGACCTTACAGATGGCCCACAGAAACATCATGCTCGCGGGCAATCCTTCAGTGGTCTTCCGCCGCCAATTGGTCCATGCTTGAGGGACCAGTTGGACGGACCATAGAATCGTGCCGATGGTCTACACGTGCGTATTAGTCGGTACTAGGTTATACATATGTAGAGCAAGGGACCCAGACTCCAGGGTAGGTACATAGTAGCCACCAGGAAAAGAAAAGAAGAGAAGTGAGACAATCACTCACACCCAATACGCTGGCGGCCACAGGTATTTCTTCTTGGGGTGCCATGCCCCCCCTATTCGTCCCTTAAGGTATCCTTGAACGAGGTTCGGCAGGCTCCAGAAGGGAGTATCTGGGACCACCTACAAAGAGAGTAAAAGCACTGGTGTTAGGGGTCGTAAGCCACGCGCGGTTCTTCTCGTATGCTAGCAACATTGGATGAGATGATTTCTAATATCAAGAAGGCAACGAAGAACCGAATGAACCAAAAGCAAACTAACACGTCTACCCTAGGCGCTCTAATAAAGAAGTAGTTGTGTCTTGTTTGAGCGTTTCACTTCCAACCACTGGCAGCGTTAAACATTAACAATGTATATGCTCACCTCAGATGGTATCGGTTACCTACGTAGTTGCTTGTGATTGGCAACACAAAAGGTGCAAGGGCCGTTGGTGGAGTTCTGAATGCTGCTAGCATCGCAATTGGCGATGTTACCTAGCATACAGATGTAGGAGGTACATACTTATATTATTGAGTGCCTATTCTGTACATAGGTACTTGCATGTCCGTAGGCTTATACTTTGCAGTTGGCTATAGGCCGTTATTTTGCGGGGTAGGACCGCTTATTTAGGGAAGGAACCGTGGATGCAAGTGGTAGGTACCTATCTATTTCACATGGACAAAGGGCTCGGGCAAGTATCCAGATAACCCCGCCATCTATACTTAAGGCACATAGACTTCAGTTGTTTGCATGTTCAAACCCCTTCAATCTTCAACACAGGAACTTTGCAAGCTAGGTACCTAGGTACCCAGTAGCCTACATAATGGGCGAGCACCATCATGTGCTCCACAGGAAAGCAAGTACCTTTGGGAGTAAAAGGTAAGTAGGTAAGGTATCTACCAATGGCCAAAATATTGAAGCCCAAAGTTATGGGCAACATGTTACGTCCCATGGTACTTGCTTGAGTGCTCAAAAAATGTATGATGAAACTTGGAACCGGAGCTCATGGCCCTGTTTGCGAGTATGTGTACAGCACACATCGTGATGCGACTAACGCCGTCTTATAAGCCGAAGGGCCCCTCACATCCCGCCTAAGCTTTCCGCCCAAGCTTTCCGCCGCCACTAATAGCATGTTTCTTACGAGTCTTAGCTGTTGCTGCCCACATTCTTACCTGCACCTAATCATATATTTGATCCCTGGCCTCGGCACGTATCTAAAATATGAACTAGGGTTAAGATTCGGAGCTGAAACTGTTCAATGACGTCTGTCCGACATACCAAGGCAAATTTGAGGGCAAGAGTTTTGTTGCTGTCTCACAAACTGCCACCGGTTCTTTCCAAAAATAGTACCTGTATGTAGGCAATAAGTGGAAGGGATAGGTAAGACACAGGCTGTGACTTCTACCTGGCACCTGCATCTACCTGAAGAACCACCCGATACTACGTACATACATAGTAGGCAATCAGTCCTCCTGTTCGACTCTGCCCTCGCTGGCCAATCGTGCCGTCGTACCAAAGAGGCAGATGCCGTGCCCATTTATTTCATTTGTCGAATTTGCGAGAACGATCTGAAGCATCAAGCAAATCACGTCTCCCGCTTCGCTCCGAGATCGCCAAGTGGGGGTCCGGCCTGTCACATCTCTCAGTCGTGATCCGGTGCTGCGCTGCTGCTGCATATAATAAAGCAGCTAGACTGAGTAGCCTACCCAGCCCGATGCGCACCGAACCCGAACCCGAACCAAAAACCAGGTTCAAAAGCCTGACGAAATCCTACCCACATTTCTCAAACCGTCCTTACATTGCACAGTCGTGTCCTCATTATAACCTTACATTTGGTGGGGCCGTCGACGATCGATCCTTGTTTGGTCCAGAGCGATGAATGTCTTGCTTTAGATCTGATTATATCGAATACTCTTTCCTGATTTACACCGACGTGGCCCCAACAATTGACGCCTGAACATGCTTCTTCCGCCCCTGGCCATCCTGTTCCAAGTACCGCCCTATTCCACGACTTGACGGAAATTGTGCATGCCTTACTAAGCACGAATCTGGGCTTCAAGTTCTTGATATGAACAAAATACTGCCACGCAAATGCTTGCCTTCCAGGAGCTTTCTCACTCCGTGCACTTCAACACGAACACGAACGCCTACCACTTTCTTTCTCACGAATAAGCTGAGACTTGCATCTCGACCCCTCGGATTTAAATTCACCGGAAGTCGATGGCTACTTCACACCCAGACGCCGGTTGTGACCTGAAAACTCCAGACACCAGTCGTCGTCCTGCGGGGTTCCTCGCACTGCCGGCAGAGCTAATCGATACTGTCCTTTCCTATTTATCGCCACTCGAGCTCGTCAAGCTGTTGCATGTCTGCCATGACCTCCATGACCATGCTGTCAAAGACATACACTGGCGAAGAAATGTCTTATCCAACATACCCGTGAACACGGTTCAGTCGCCTTATCCGTGTAGTTCCTGGCTCAAGCTCTTTGCCGCACATCACCAGTATTGGTTCTTGACTAGAAATATTTTGTGGTTCTGCGACCGCTCCCTCACGGGTCAGATGATCCTCGTGCGGTACGATCAACGACGCGGCTGCATCGAAGGGTATCAGCTGGTGGCGACCCGAGGCGGAGACGACGACGAACCATGGCTAGAAGACGGCGACGCCCGGATCCATCATTTCAAACCCCTGGTGGGGCTGCATCTAGATAGACCAGTCCTACAATTCAATGTGCACAGCCTAGACAACCTTTCCCGTATGTCGCTGTCGGAGCGGTCGGATCGGTCGGATCGGCGCACACGTAGCTTTTATCCGGAGCATCCAATCCGGTACAGCAATAGTTTGGATCCGAGATTCTGTACCTTTGTGCACGCGAAACCTCTCGATCCAGAAATCCTGTCCAGTCGTATGGGGAACCGTTTCCCTTACGGCCAAGTTTGGCCGCCACCGGCTATCCCGGCACGCCACCGCGTTCTCGGGAACCCTGGCGACATTGCGGGCACACCACGTTCCGAAGTCATCTCTTCACCTACATGGCGACCATCCAAGCGATCTGAGGCCTCGGATCTGACGTTTCGCATTCGTCACTGGATGGAGTTAGGTCCTCGAGCGATTGGATTCCACGTTGGCGAGGAGCTGGTTACCTACTCAACGCTTGACTCAGCCTTATAGTAAGTAGCTAGTTCCAGACGCCCTAGTTCCAGACCCAATTCTTGGTCTTTCCGGAATTTAGTAACGCTGTTACTGACTTTTGCGTTTACAGTACTCCGACGGAGGAGAAACCGTGGAGAGGTATTTGGGTGGGCGACTATAGCGTGCACGGCTGCGAGTTTCTCCTGATACACCAACCTGACTCGGCAGAGGAGGATGACGAAGAGCCACTTACCAAGCAAGAAAATGAGAACGACGAAGAGTTTCGGGCGCGCTTTCTGTCGGAAAGAGTCTACCGAGGGCGCTTGGAGGCGATCAAATTGACAGGCGATCCCAATGTTCCGAGGGGCGAATACACGTTCGTGGTGGAGGATCTCGGGTCGAAGGGGTTCATTGGGGTTGGCCGACACCCCCCATTTCAGGGTGCCAGGATCGTGAAAAGCCAGGGTCACGTTGCGGGGGCCGGTTTTGCAAGTGGTGAGTTGTGTCCAACGGCAAGACCATGGCACTCTCTTTTCGACTTGGACGCTGACTGGTGGGACAGACAGGTATATCGACTCTCAACTGATTCTCGTTTCTCCTAACCGACTGGCTCAGTACTGGGTAGATTTTGGATATATCAGCTTTTTTGAGAGAGTCGACATTCACCAATTTCTGGTTCCGTCTTAAAATCAGAGCATGCTCGGTGGAAACCAAACAGCTACTCAAGCAGCTACTAGTGGGCAGTGGACACACCGGCGGCAAGCATATAGCAATGAAGAGCCGGATGCCTGCCCTAGTAGTTTCCACATATATATGATACAGCAGTATTGATTGGGGGATGATGGAAATTGATCATGGTCAGACGACTTTAAAAGTACATAGATTATTACATCGAACGTAAAGAGTAAAATGCTTGTATCAAGGTGGCGTTGTTGGAACAGACTCTGATGTGAGATGCGAAGGGCACTGCACTTCATGGTATGTACTGCTATACCTGGTCCTGGAATGGTGGGGACGGCTACATACAAGCAGTATCGATGGAAGGATACTAAGGTGTGATCCATGCGCTGAGACCCCTGTAATTTTAGTGTGGCCGTTGACCGACGTCATTTCGAGGTTTGGCTTTTCGGTTTGATTTCCTTCCATATGCTAGTACGGGTGGTTTTACTTGTAAACTGGCTTTGTTTTACACCTTAAAGGCACATGTTATCCTATATCCTGCATGTTGGTATACGGCCCCCCTTGATTTGAAGAAGGCCTGAGCGAATCTGGACATCCGCACAAGGGGTTACGAGAAGTCGGTTTATCTTCATAATCATCTACTCGCTATCTCGTCGTAACCGTCACGAGTAAATAGCGGACGCCCAGCCTATGGCAGACAAATACATCATCCGCGTAACAGCGGGCTCCGACTATGATATTAATAAACACGTCGAGGTTCCGGTAAACTCACCCGAGACCGTTAAGATCAGCAACGATCTCATAGATGCGGAGGTCAATATCCGCGTGCAGGGTTATGCCGGTCTTCCAAGGGGTTCACCAGAGACGTCGCCGTATTTTGATCTGGAGCCGCACAGTACAAATGATGATCAGTATAGCATTGCCATTCGCTTCACGCCCAAACGACCTGGTGCGAAGAGGATAAGGGGTGCGAATGGCAGAGCTGGGGACAAGGAAGGGACAGAAGCAGAGGCAGATGCAGACGCAGAGTCGGGAGAAGGTGGAGGAAAAGGGATATCAGGCCATGACCTCCAATTCGGCAACGATTTCGACCACCCCATCCGCGACCGTCTCCCCCCTGGATTCAGCTACGCGATGAACATTGTAAAATGGTGGATCGACCCGGGCTTAGACGGGGATCCGTACGCCGATAGGCCCTATCTTTACGGGCCTGCCCTCTCCTCGTTCAATACGGTTCATGTTGGACCCGGCGAGCACGATGCCGAAAAGGGCGGCTTGGTGTTTGACGAAGGCGGCGACGAAGAAGGCATGCTGGCGAGGCGAGGATTCGGCGCCCCGGATGGGGCCAGGGAACGCAAGAAATGGGCTCTCGGGGATACCGGGAAGGCGGCTTGGGTCTTCGAGTATGGGAAGACGTACTGTGTCGACTTCTTCAATGGCTATCTCGATTTTAAGGAGTTTGCGGTTAGACTTCCGGGCTATCACTTACCCGTTATGAAATATTGGGATGGGCAGGGGCTGAGGTGAGTTCCTTTCGCGTTGCTGTCCTTCCTGTTCCTCGCTCTTCTCATCATTCATTCCTCACCTTCTACTCCTAGGCCCGACCCAAGACGCTCACACGCGCTTAGATACGTTCTCCGCAACCGCAGCACAGACGAAACGTACCTCGTCATCGTGTTCTCGCTGCATCTGAAGGAAGACGTCAACGAGGATGGCACGCTGAAGCCTACTGCGGCAAATGGGGATAGAGAACAGCTGGACGCTAAATCAGGCAAGAGTGAAGGAGAGGGCGCTAATGGTGGGGGTGACGATGACGTTGACTAACGAAGCTCGCAAATCACAATAGATGCGCTTCTGTGGCGACCATTGTCTGTGGGTGTCATATATACAAGTAATAATATCTCGATGTTCACGGCGTTTACTACCGTCGGGTCTCCGGCATTCCACTTCCATTCTTTCTATACATATATCGGCTCCGCTTGGGAGCAACGCAGCGCAACTCAAACCTAATTTTACCCAACCGTCTTCTCACTCGGCAGATACTCGAGTAGGGAGTTGAGAAGCAAAGGAATACGCAGCTGAGGTATCAAATAACTCATGCCAACTTTCATCGGCCCCTAGACTACTAGGCGTAGCGGTGATGGAGAGTTACCTGGGCAGCCAGGCAGATCCCATTGACTAAGTTAGATGTCTACAAAGGTAAGCCTTCGCCTGTTTGGGGGTTTGAAAAGGACAGAGGAAACCCAAGGGCAAGTTCTCTCGTCAGGGGACTGTCTTAGACTCGTATGCATGAAGCCGGAATTGACGAGATTGGTGACGGATCTAAGGTGTTATACATACATGGCTTTACATAGGTATTATCACAAATAGTGTACAATGGCCCCGGTCCGCCTCCATACATCTGAGTTCAATCCGAGGGATCAAAATTTGAATCAGATTTCGGGATCCTTGGCACCGGCTTTGGCCAAGGCCTCGTCCCGCACCCTCTTCTTCTCCTCCAACACTTTCCTGGCATCCTCCAGGACCTTATCAATGGCTGCCGTCTTACTCTTGGTCGACAACTCCAAGTGCGCGTTCAACTTCCTTTTGGTGTACTGATCCAGGATCTGCCCGGCACGTGTCCGGGCCGGGGGGAACTTGATCTGTCGCGGCTTCGAGGTGTCCGCGTCCTCCAGCGCGATATCACCTTCGCGCTCCATGCGTACAATCTGCTCGCCTAGGCGGGCTAGCTCCGCGGGGCTCAGGTTTGGGTGCTTACCGCCGTTGGCCTCCTTGAGCTGCTCGCGTAACAGGCGGAACCGTCCCTTTCCGGCCTCGCCCGGGTACGATTTCCCGCTCGCCATCCACTCCTCGTCGCTGACCATCTCCACGATTCTGACGAAATGCTTGCCTCGTCGGAGGATGAGGATCTTGCCGTCGATGAGGAAGTTCCTAGTGTCTGACGGGAACCAACTCTTGACCGGCGTGAAGGTCAGGTCGCCGTCGTGCATTTGCACATCGAGATGGGGGTTTTTACGACCGGGGGCAGCACCTACGTAAGCACCTTGATGGGCTACTAGACGGTGGGCATCGTTGGCGCTATCCGCCAGGCCGGCGCCGTAGAGAATGCGTGATATGGACTGTCCCAGGACAAGAGACTCTGGGAGTTGTATATCGGGTCGGAAATGTAGCGCTGCTGAGGACGACGGCTGTCTCGCGTCGGAAGGATAAGAGTCCGTCTCCCCCGCTGAAGTAGGAGCGATAGTGAGCTTCCTCCCCTTGGAAAACATCTGCTTATGCGTCTCCTGCGTGGCCTCGGCTTCCTTGAGCCCGTGGACCAAGGCGACGACTTCAAAGGCCAGAATGTGGTGGGCATGACGCTTCGGAGGGTCCAGGTTGTGTTGGGCCATGACCTCGCCAATCTTGTCCAACGGGAGGAAGGTGAAGAGCTTGAGCAACCTCTCGAGGTCGGCATCCGGCCGCCGCATGAAGTACCCGTAAAGGTCGAAAGAGGTCGTCATGAAGGGGTCAAGCCACATGGCGTTGCCGGCGCTTTTCCCGAACTTGGCGCCCGACGAGTCCGTCAGCAGGGGGACGGTGAAGCCCACGGGCGTATGGAGCAGGTCGTTGGGCATCTTTAACTGAGCATTGGGCTCGTTGTCGCGAATCATTTTGACGGCGTCGATGCCGGCGACAATGTTGCCGTACTGATCGGAGCCTCCGATCTGCATGCATACCCCTCTCGGGCTCGAGAACATCTTCCACCAGTCCCAGGCCTGCATCATGGGATAGACGAATTCGGCCAGGGACATGCCGTCGCCCTCGTCCATCTTCCTCTTGACCGTGTCGCGGGACAACATGGGACCGAGTCGCATCCCCTTGAATAAACGGGTGAGGATTTCGGTAAAGGACGTCGTGTTGTACCAGTGGCTGTTGTTCGCGAGCTCCCGGTTCCAAGACCAATCCTTTTCGTAACCGTATCGCCTGGCCTGTGCGTCCACGTTTTGCCACATGCGCTTCAGTTGGTAGTGTATCTTGGTGATGAACATTGCCCGGTCTGCCTTGGAGACCTCGTCTCTCGTTTTCAAGCGGTCGGTTGGGTCGCCGACTTTGCAGGTAGCCCCTCCCAGGAGACTCACAGTCCGATAACCGTGCATATACATCCAGAACAAAGGCATTAGCGGTAATAGGTGGCCGAGGTGGAGGGAGGCGGCGGTGGGATCGATTCCGACGTATACGCCTATTCTCTTGCGCCTCATAAGCTCGCTGATCTGCTCATCTGTACTGCAGCGGGAGGGGCACAAGAGAGTCAGTATGTTTTTTAATTGTAGCATGCAAAAAGAAGAAGAAAGAAGACCAACGACTTTCGTACCCAGCGATATCTTTGACGTAGCCGCGTTCTCTAAAGCTGTACCACAGATTCGGCTCTTCCCCCTTGGCGATCCGCTCAGCCCGCTTGTCCCAAGCTTCCTGCGCTTGATGCCGTTTCTCGATCGTGGAGAGGTGTAAGGGACGTCGGTGTTGGCGGATGGCGGCGGAAGATGGGACGAGGCGTGAGTGACAGAGTGTAGTTTGCGCGTGCGTAAAGCTCGACGCTCTAGCGGGTAGTAAGGATCGTATCGACATGGCGAAGGTAGATGTAGTTATTAGGTGCCCCAAGGGCAAGATGGAAATATAGATTTACAAGAAAAAGGAATTGAATCGCATTAAGAGAGCCTCGAAGCTCTGCGCCTCTGCGACTTAGAGCATGGAGCGGTTGGAAGCTGGAGAAAGACGATTAATGAGTGAAAAAGCTGTTGTTGGGCCGACTTCTAAGCATGTAGGCATGTAAGTAGGTATCGCAAATGACTTTCCGGTTCAATCCACGATAGCTACGATAAGGATTGCTTGTCAGTTTTTCTCTGGGCCGATGATGGGCATGCAGGGATCTACATAGTATACTATTATACTTAGTATGACAGGCACATGTCATTTCAAGTCTTGAAACCTCATATATGAGGCACCAACGCGGCACTAGGGTACCTATGTACAAGTGCTAGAGGTCGGGCATGCCAGCCAATCAGAGAGGCTGCATTTGTCCTCGGCAATCCAAAGCAGAGCTCCACCGATTCAATTCCATTCAATCCGCAACCACTGGCATCATCGTTTACCAACCCTGTCTCTGAATATTTCCTTGTCTATCCTTCTTTTGCTGCTGCCCGTCGCCTAAACAATTCTTCTCAGCCAATCGATTCGACCTTTCGAGGTTCGGCGATAAAAACCAGCCAAGTCTACAACACGTTATAGGGAAAGAAAAAGGAAAAGCTCTCTGGTGGATAGTGGAAAAGCGAAAAGCGAAAAGCGAAAAGACGAACGACACAAATCACAATGGCCTCTGCGATGCGTCCCATGCTTCTGAGGCAGTCTGCCCTGTCTGCCGCCACGCGACGAATTGCTCCCGCTCCTACACCTTCCGCCTTCCTTTCCTCGAATGCTGCTCGCGTAGCTGCTTTCCATGCCTCTGGCCGGAGGAGTCTACTTCCTCCCGGACCCCGTATGTTCACCTGTCCTGAGTCGAATGCGGGATATGCCGCATCTCCTCATACTGTTTTTGTTCTGTGACTCTGTGCCTTATTCACTAACCGCCCTGCTGCAGAGGTCATCAAGGGAACTGGTATGTCATTTGGTTGATAAGTTATCGCCCAAAAAATGGTCGAATCCCTGCGCCCAGGTGTTTGAGTTAGCACGCCAAGCGACAACCCTGGCCTGATGTTGCGCATAAATGACTGACTCCAAACTACTCGTACTACAGTAAACGACGCGGTCCCCGTCCCCGATCCTAAGCCCAGCCACGGCTCCTACCACTGGACATTCGAGCGCCTGGTCGCCGCTGGTCTTATTCCTCTGACCGTGGCCCCTTTCGCCGGCAGCTCTCTCAACCCCGCCCTCGACGCCATTCTCTGCGGTCTCTTGCTCGTCCACAGCCACTCGGGCATGCAGTCCATCATCATCGACTACGTGCCCAGCCGTCGCTTCCCGGGAACCTACAAGGCCTGCCTCTGGCTCCTCAACATCGCTACCGTCGCTGCCGGCATCGGTCTGTACGAGTTCGAGACGAATGATGTCGGTCTGACCGAGACTGTTAAGCGTGTCTGGAGAGCTTAGATGCGCTTTACACGTCTCATGCGCCATTTTTGGCTCTGCTGGTCGTGAGAATGGACCACGGCGGAACGAAACAACCAGCTCTACTCCCTCGCACCCTTGCACTCACGCTTCTGTGTGGGTCCAGTTCAACCCAACGGGTCTTCGAAAGACGGAAATACTTAAATAAGGAAAAGGCGAGAAAGAGACACGAAGCTAGCTAAGGAGTACAAGTAGCAGAAGACCTGAGTTATGAGAAGATGCGAGGACGGCGGCTTCAGATACATTGTGGAGCTGACCCGACTGTACGAGTTGAGAAAGAAAAGATTTATAAACGATTTCCTTTTGTTCAAAGGAGAGGCAGGCTCCGTCAGTTCTCTTGTGGTCCATAACAAGACGTGTGTATCCCATACAAACAACCCGTATATTTTTAAAAAAAATAAAAAATAAAAAATAAAATAAAAATAAAAATAAACAATTATTACGCTCAATTCTTGCATGGAGCGTTTGCCAATTTTCAGATGATTTGTGTTTCTCTACTGACACGCCTCGATACTCTATGTAGAAAGTCCGATCAAGATGCTAAGCCTAGGACGAGAGCGCGCTTATTTATATCCTATATAAAGACCAGAAAAATTAACACGATACCAAGCCAGATCGTGACCTTCTGACCCTGTGGCGATGTGAGGGACCCGCAGGTCTTGTGATAGTGTCAGTCTCACCTATGTACCTATGTGGATTGGGGAGGTTGAGGGTATCTTGTATCCTGGGTCTTAGTATAAGGTAGCCGCAAATCTGTATAGAACTGGCGCGAGGCAAAAGTCCCCAACAGTATGGTGCTCAACCCAAGTCTAGTCTAGACGTGATAAAGTATCCGTTAGTTATGTAATGTACGTTTTATCTGCCCCTGTATCCATACAGCTCATGTATTATAAGGTATTTTACTAGATGCATATCGTATCATATGCTCTTATTCAACACCCGGCCCACTCCCACTGGCGTCTCTCTTTCCGAACCTGGCACCAAGTCCGCTAATAGCAATGTCTCTGCGGAAGAACTTGCCGAAATTCCTCAAGTTCTCATTAATACTTGCCGCGTTCTGGGGACCCGCTGCGCTGCCCGCGCCTCCAGGCCCCTGCACTAATGGGTTCGGTGTGCCCATCCTCTCCACCCCGTCTCGAGCGGCGGACAGGAGTTTCTCGCCCAGACTCGTTGGGTCGAAGCGTGCGGGTGTCGAGGATGCTGTCACGGACGTGGCTTGGTTGAGTCCCAGTCCAACGAGGCTGGAACTGCCCAGGCCGGATGAGTTGAGGAGAGGAGTGAGGAGCGGACTCTGCGCTACGAGCTTGTTACCGCCCGATGAGGGCGCCGAGTCCCGGTGGATGCCGAATAGTTCGACGAGATGAGGCTGGTCTTGCTTCCGAATGCCTTTGAGTTCAAGAATCTTGCGGAAGTTGGTATCGGAGCGGTCGCCGATGTGGATCAGATATGCTTGTACCAGACCCTCGGGTGGCGATGGCCGGACTTGCAACGTTTTTAGGAGGGGATCGATGCGTGTCATGGTGCTGTTGACACGCTTGACGAAGCTAGCCGAAGGGGCTTGGGAGGTGCCTGACGACGAGGGGTTGTGTTGTGACAGCAGATTTTCAAAGGCCTTGGTGAGGACGTACTTGTCCAGAAGCATCTGGACACATGTCAGTATCCCGTGACAAGAGTGTGAAGCGGGAACGAGAGAATGATGGGTCACTTACCTGTTCAGCCCCGACCTCCGAAACAGGGCGACAATGGACGATGTTGGCGATATACGTGTTGGCGATGTGCTCGATTAAGTTATCGGCAAAAGCCCGCGCGTACTGCGGCTTGACAACCACGGCCAGGATCTCCTCGGTTTTGGTGTTGACGTGGGAGACGAGTTCCCCGACATACGAGCTCTGATCTCCCACGCTTTCCATCTTGCTCCAGTTTGTGTTCTTCATCTCGCGCCAGGCACCCTCACACTCGGCCTCAACTTTGTTGACGAGCGCCAGCACGGCTGTGCTTGCCACGCCGAGGAACGTGTCTGCTTGTGAGCTCAGATCGACTTTGGCTACCAGCTCGGGGTCGATACGTTTCTTGATATTCTCCTCCAGTTGCCCGGTGTTCGTATGCCAAAAGTCGGCCGTGTTTAGCACGAGCACAATGTCTTGTATCGATGCCGCCCCTTGACCGGGCCTTTGTAAGATGGCGAGCAGCACCTGCTGCGCATATTCGTCCAGATACTTGGCCAGTGTCTTGGCGAGGTCCAGCAGCCTCTCGCTCGTAGACAGCTTAGCGCACTGGGACAATGTGAGTTTGTAGAAGTGAAATAATTCGATGGCGGAGCTGATGACGGCTTGTGGAGAGAACTCATCGTCTGCTGGGAGCAACGGCTGGGACTTATACTTCGGTATCATGACAGCTAGCGCCCGATCCTGCGATTCCACCCACAGACTCAGGTACGGTTCGAAAGCGACGGATATGGACCCGTTGAAGCTCTGCGTTCTCTCGTCGGACGAGCTCAGCGTATCGATGCTCGCCCTAGGCTCGTTCGAGAACCTCCTTTCCAGGCCCTGCTCGAAATCCATCGTCTCCTGCAGACAGCTGAGCAACAGATTCACGTCGATCTTGGCCCCGTCCACCTTGCGCATGCTCTTCTCCAGGATGCCCTTATAGTCGTCTCTCGTGCCATCACAAAACGCCATGGCAAGCGTCTCGCCGACTCGCCAGTGAGGAGGGAATATGGATGAATGCTCTTCTTCGTAGCCTTTTATCATCCGTTTGAACCAGGCGTAGCGCCGCCCGATGTTGTCCAGGCTGCCGGCCTCGTCGTTGCCCCTAAACACCTGGCGGTATTCACGCAGCTCCGTGTTGACGTACCAGGCTATGAGCCGGGCTCTAGCCGTGTCGCCCAGGGCATCCATGACGCCACAGGCCTCGACTAGGGTCGGTTTTCTCGCGCCGACTTCTCCCTTGGCGAAAGCCATCTCGAAGTCCTCGCACACCTGCTCCAGGAGCTCGCGCTGTATCTCGCCGACGCCCCGACTGAGCGTGGCGATCTGGTCAATGCTGCGGTAGCTGTTGAAGTGGCGCATGAGCTGGAGGACGGCTTGGAGCAAGGAGGTGCAGTCGCGGTACTGTCTCGACTTGGCGAGGCCGCGCAGCTGTTCGTATGCGGTGGTCAGCATCTGCAGCCGCTTGAGGGCGGTCATGGACAAGGTCAGGTTTCGCTTGGTGCCATCGAGGCGCTTGATATCGGCCGTCATGGAGGTGATGTTCTCCTCGGTCTTGATGGCGCGGGAACGGACGGTTTCGATCTTGCGGAACAGTTCGCCGAGCTCGGCCTGGGCGGACTGCATGCGGTCGAGCGAGGAATCGGGCCCGTAGGCCTGGGCCGTCTGACGGGCGGCAATCTCCGAGGACAGGACATTTTGCTCGGATCGCAATGTCGAGGATACGCGGCTGATGGAGGAGAGGGTGGACGGATGGGGATATAGGAGGTTTAGATGTTGTATGGGATCGTATTCAGCTATCGCCATCCAAGTCAGCCTGCCGATCTCTATCTCCTTGTCGACTGCTTTGGATGAGGACTTGTTCTAACCTGCGTCCAGCGACAGCGGCTCTGATGGGTGGCCATTCATTCTGGGCGGCAAATGAGATCATAGTACATTTGTGTTGACATGTTTCGCGATTCCCCTCTGTAGAAATTGAGTGACGACAAGTATGGCGAGTTTGAAAGTCATGGGGTTTTCCCTACTGTACTTGCGAAGGGTCGATCTGGAAGTCCATCTTACATGGATCCATCTGCATAGTTATGTACCTACAGTACCTACCTACATACTGCCTAGGTGCCTACTGCTGCGCATGGGAGCGGCAGACCCACATGTAAAGGAGATCTTAATTGAAATGAACACTGACGTAGATAATGTACATTTCCGTAGCTCACCTATGCCATACGTGCTTACCTATCTGGGTACTATCTAAATGTATGCTGTGTTATCATATAACTATTATGAGGGAAAATATAACTAATAAGTATTGTCTCTGAACTGTACAGCGTGAAAACACACAAGCTGATGATGAATCAGTATCATGAAGGGAAAGGCTAGCAAAAGTAGTAGAGAAATATATGAGTTTTCTCTTTGGCTGCTTTCGCTGTTAATCTACTAATATCCAGCTAGATAGTAGGGCCCTTCTTTGAGGTGCTTACCTACCCACTATACCTACTCGGCTTCTACTGGCACATAAATCATGCCTCATAAATGGCACGTGCTGATATAAGGCAGACAGAAAGATACTTTGATCAGCAGGCAATCGATCATTATCCCTGATTCTCGTCTTTTTCACTCTTTGACTTGCACTTACAAAAGTAGCACACTGAGATACCTAGGTGGAGACACTCAAACGCTAACCAGCTGGTAGAGCGCTTCATGTACTCAGCACTGAGTCTCTGTAATTCTCGCCCTCGCACCATAGTTAGGAAAGACAACCACCCAGAGCGGGGATACGCGTCTATTCAATGTTCACATCCTGTCGCCATGTTTCTCATGATGAGGACACTTACTCCCTCTCTCAGCCCCTGGAGAGTAAGAAATGAAAGGAAGCCGGTAGAAAGAAATCCCGATTGTCAAAACCCGGCAAAGTCGTGCCAATTCAGCATCACGTCATCATATCGTGACAATGCATTTCCATGTATCTCCCCAGAGAGCTACACCCCAGCCCACCACCGATCCGTCTTTATGTACATGGAGAACAGCGTGGATACGAAACAGTAGCTCGTATAGCCCCTCAGCATCTTCTTGGAGAATGGTTGAGTTTGCCCCGTAAGAAAATATCATGTGTTGCTAGCACACATTTGCTTGCCCTGTCCTACGAGTTCAGTAGGTGCTCGATGGCACCTTGTACGCTCCCACCACTCCGCCGCAGTGCTGCTACGTTTCTATCGAAATCGTAGAATCCCATGTCGTTGAGTTGTCGCAGCTGTTCCGCGTATCGCTCTTCGGGCGGTTGGTTATCGGCCGGAGCGGGGGACCCCCCGGCTCCTCCCATGCCCAGGAGCTGCATCATCTGCTGTAGGGCCTCGGGGTTGGCCGGCGGTAGGCCAAATGGATTATCCGCAGCATCCTGGTTCCCACCGAGGCCGCCGCCAAGGCCACCGGCAAGACCACCCAGGCCACCAAATAGACTGGCAAATGGGTTGGGTGGTGAGCTCTGAGTGCCTTGTGCGGTGGTTCCCTCTTGTCTTTGGCCAGCGTTGGCGGCGGGGCTACTGCTGGTGTTATTGCCGGGCTGTGCTCCTGTCGTGCCTTCGGTAGCGGGATTACCGGCGCGAGCATTGCGAGCGAGGCCAAAGATTTGTTCAAGGTCAGCCAGATTAGACAAACCAGCCGAAGCAAAGGGATTCGCCTGCCCTTGTGGAGCGCTACTATTCGTAGCGTTGTCGTTGTTGTTGTTGTTGTTGTTGTTGGAGGGCGCGCCGGGCGTCGTGTCTGTTATGCCGGGCATGGGGAAAGAGCCTTGCCCCGCGTTGCCTCTCAACATCCGCTGTAGTCGGGCAGCGCTCCTGAGCGCCTCTGGATTGGTCATCATCTGGCGGAAGAATGGCGAGCGAACCATCTCGCGGGCATTAGGGTTGTTGCGTAGCATGGGGTTGTTTTGTATCAGCATGTCGATAAACTGGTCGTTGTTCATCATCTCGTTCATTTGTTGCGCGACGTGGGGGTTGTTGAGCATGTTGGCAAGCTGGTCTTCATCCATCATCGATCCTACCATCTATTCGATAAGAGGCTTAGCGTCAGCATAGGACGGCAACGAAGGCAGCGCGCCATGGTTCAAAACAAAGATACGACTTACTCCGCCATCTGGGCCGAACATGTCGGCAGACGGAAGGTTGGTCATGCCGGCGTAGCGCGCACCGGTCAAACCGGCCAGGGGGTTGTTGGCTGTTCCGGCAGCCATGTTGGTGGGAACCTGCGGTACGGCCGGGGTGGAGGTGGAGGAGGCAGATTGCGGGGCCGGGTTGCTGGCGGCGCTCTTGACCAGGTGGATGGTGTTGCCAGGTTTGATCTTGTACGTGCCTAGGGTTTCCTCGTTCTTCAAAACGCGGCCCGAGTAGATGAGACGCTGTCGTTCGGGGGGTATATCCTCGAAGTCGGAGCCGGCAAGTTTGGCCTTCAAAGTAGCGACGGTGGCAGACTCGACCATCGTGATGGTATGCTGCCTGTCACCGGCGGTTTTCACCTTGAAGGTGATTTGAGGGTCGGCAGAGGCCGCCTCGGCAGAATCGGCCATGGTAGGAGATCTATAGAGGTGGACGGGCGGGGCGAGGACAAGCAACGGGGGTTATCTTGCAATATGTCGCAGAAGGATGTTGTAAGTGTCTCTGATAGTAAATGTCCTGTTGGGTGGCAAGATTCACGATAAAGCGCTCGTAAGACTGGCACTGGAATGATCGAGGCGGTATGGATAAAGGGGGCTAGAAGGGCTTAGACGAGAGGAGCATGACAACGTCTGTTTGTTGCCTGACAACTGTATTGGCCTAGGTACGTAGGCGCCTCGTCAAGGTTTGGAGATGACCAGAGGATTCGCGATGATGAAGGAAGATGACGGACGAACTGGACGGTCGATCTAGATAAGAGGGTTGGAAGTGGGTAGATATGTAGGTAGGTAAGTAGACTAGGTAGGCATGCGGTTGTTTGGTGGGGCAGTCACTCATCACTCTACGGGTGGGGCGAAGGGAGGTCTCCCAGGGAACTTACCTACCGTACCTACCTATGTACATACCTAAACTAGGTACTTACCTTCTACAGGCTCTGTGCAGTCTGGCGGCATCTACCTATAGGGTAGGTACGTCCGTACTAGGTAACCAAAAAGCTCCAAGGCCGTTTCTTTCTGCCTTCACTCTCACGGCCTAACAAAATTGAATGCTGGTGCGCACTCTAGATAGGAAATGTTTTCCACAGTAGGTTAGGTACATAGGTAGACACCTGCATACGTTCATACAGAAAATTCATACCCCTACTACACCTGGTAGGTAAACACTTGGACACAGGTATGTGTGTAGGTATCTACATATATCTACAGCTTGTTCTCTTGGCATCTATAGCCTTCCGCAAAGGGACTTTCTCATCTTTCATCTTATCGTGTACTGTCATCATATCGTGCTATCTTCCTCTTGCTAGCTGGCCTCAAACATGTGTGGCTGAATAAATCTCTCTAAGTCCGACATACCTACTGTGGCGTGCCGGTTGCATGCTGTACTGTACGTTAAATGTGTTTGTCGGTTTTGGCTTACCTAACCGGTAGTACATGCAAATGTACCTATGTACAACAGTTGGGGCCAAGACTCTATATACGGTCTATATAAGTTACATCTGTATATCTGTACTATGTAGTTCAGTTGCACGTTAATTTGCATTACCTAATCCTGTTCAGCGGTCAGTACTGCTATAAGCCCCTGGAATTCAGCTTTCTGTATGCTACTGTGAAGTGAGAGAAAGCTACTGCGCACGTTATAAGCATACTAACTAAGTGAGGTGCCCTTCGAAATACAGTTTCCTTGGATACTCAGGTCGTAACAGCCTCTCACGTCTTGGCAGAATGTGTGATTTACATATGTATGTATGTATGCAGGTACCTACTATCTCCTGGTGTAGCGCAATGGTGCATGGGATCATCTGTGATGTATTAATAGGTATAGAGAAGTAGAGAAGTGGGTGTAAATCCCACAGATACTTTATAGTACGAGCATATACCTTATGTAGAGCAACCCATAGTATATTATATAATAGTGCCGCTACTAAAAAAAATACCTAATGCTTTTATTAAATATATTTAGTATTAAAACTAAAGTTATAAAATATTAATTTTATAACTTAGTTTTTTTTATTAACTATTATGCTTTTTTTATATACTTTTTTATATTTTTATTACTTTTTTTTTTTATATCTTTTAGTTTTTTATTAAATCCTTTTTTTTATCGCTTTTTATTATATTATTAGTTATACTTTAAACTTAATTTAATATATTTTATTAAGTATTGCTTAAATTTTATATTATAGTAGGTTATTTTTTTTTATATTGTTTTAAGTGCATATTTTTAAAGTATAAAAAAAACTAGCTAAATATATTAAGCAGTAATACTAGTTTAAAGTAATCTATAAAAATAATATTATAAATTTAAAAGTAAAAAAAAAACTTTAATTTATATGCTAGTTTGCTAACTTGTTTAAAAACTTTAAAAAAGCTTAAAAACTATTAACTTAGCTTTTTATTAAAAATAGTAGCAGTTAGTATATTATAGCGTTTATGCAAGTAAAAAAAAACTTAATTGCTAGGTTTAAAAAATATTAGTTTATAGTAAGCATTATAGTACTGCTTAACTATTATAAATAATAAAGCTATAATATTGCTTACTTAAATTTAATAAATAGGTTTAGCTTAAAAAAAATTTATAATAATATTAATAATAAAGTTTAGTATAAAACTAAAAACTACTTTATTTAAAGTTTAACTAGTAGTACTAAAGCAAAAATTGTTAAGCTTAAACTATAATTTTAAAACTAATTTATTTTAATTTTAATTATTTTTTAAGGCATAAAAATAATATTGTTATAAACCAATGTGCAAAGACCTATTAAGAGACCTAAAAACGTAATTAAAACAAGCTTAGTAAAAGGTAATAATAGCTAGACCAAAAAACATACTATAGCTAAAAAAATATTATATAATTATAACTTAGTAAAACAAAATTAATAAATTACTTATAGTAATTTATATTTATAAGATTGTAAAATTATTATTATAATTTAAAAAACTATGCTTATAAAAGCATTAAAAAACGTTTATTATAAAAAACAAATTAAATATATATTTTCTTATATATTTAGTTAACTATAGTTACTTTTTTTATTTTTAGTAATTAATTTAAGTATATATTTAGCATATAACTAGAACTACTAAATATATAAAAAAAACCTTTTAATAATTAAAAAAAAACATAAGCTTTTTTTATTTATTTACTTTAATAATAGCAAACTATAACCATTTAAACTATTTTAAATAGTAAAAATTATTATATTTTAATTACTTATTTATTAGCAAATAAAATAAACTTATATTTAAAAAACTATGTAAATTAAAACTAAAAGTTAAACTAAAGCTAAAACTTATTTGCAAACTAACTTTTAAACCTATTTTTAAATTTGTTAAGCAAAAATTAGCTACTAACCTAACTAATTTAAGTACTAAAGCAAAAAGCTTAAATTTAAAAAATAAAAAATTAACTTAAAAGCTATTAGCAAAAATATAAGCTAAAGCAAAAGCATAAGCAAAAAAAAAATAATAAAAGCAATAACTTATTTTAATAAAAAAAATAAATTAAAAAAATAATAGTAGTAGCAGCTTAACTTATTACTAAACTAACTTACTTAATAATAACTTAACAAGCTTAAGTAAAAGTTTTTAAATAGCAAAAAAAAAAAAAAACTTTAGCTTACTTTTAAGCAGCAAACAATTAATATGCTTAAAAATATAGTAAACTAACTTAAAAACAAAGTTAAAAGCGCTAATTAAATAAAAGCTTTTAAAGCAGCACAACTTTTAAAGTATAATAAAACTATTAACTTAACTTTTTTTTTTATTTTAATTAAAATATATTTAAAAACAATAAAAAAAATAAGCTAAAAAAAGTTATAAAAAGTGCAGGCTATAAAAAACCTTTTAAATAAAAAAGCTTTTAAATAGTTTAAGACTTACTAAAAAAATTAAACTAAAAAAAATTTAAAAAAAAAAACGTAAAAGTTGTTTAATAGCTATAAAAACTTTTTAAAAAAGCTAATTATAATATTTAAAAACTTTAATAAAAAAAAAAAGCTAAATAATAACTTTAAAGCTTTAAGTAGACTAAAAGTGCGTTAGCTTATATAGTTCTCTTTAAAAAGTTAGCTATTAAAGCTAAATAGCTAATTAATAAAGCTTTTATAAATATATACTATAAAAAATTAAAAGTACTAATTTAAACAAAATTAATTAAAGATATTTTATAGCTTAAAAACTTTACTATATTTACTAAGTTAATAATTACTATTAATAACTAATTATTTAACTTTGCTTAAAAGTAAAAAAAAAACTAATAATTTAATAAACTTAAATAAAAAAAAAGCAATAATAACAAAAAAAGCAAAAAAATATATAATAACCTTATTAAAATTAATATAATTAATAAAAATAACAAAAATAA
>Ga0247782_1000132_pt1 | contig 97837 bp, 72 predicted proteins | sample UWRJL019104C5_FD_179928 | JGI IMG/M metagenome (GOLD analysis project Ga0247782, IMG submission 179928) | Plant litter microbial communities from Arlington Agricultural Research Station in Wisconsin, United States - UWRJ-L019-104C-5 | ecosystem: Environmental > Terrestrial > Plant litter >... | reverse complement strand
CCTCCTCCCCCCCCCCCCCCCCTTTATTTTTTATTTTCTTTTTTTCTCACAGGTTCAGCCCGATCTTATTAGGCATAGTGGGCCGAATGAAAGGAAGCGTTACCTACTTCCGTAGACACCCAGTTACCACTGAGCCACACGATCCTAGAATTTACACTTGAGTTATAGAGCGTTGCATTAATCTGGCCCTCAAAGCGCCTAGAGAACGTGGCTAGGTTAATACAGATACAGGACTTCCCCATAACTCAGCCCCCAGTACCGTTGTTCGAAATGGTTTCGAAGATCCTTCGGATACAGAGCGAATCGCTGTACCATATGCCGAATGCTTAACCATCCATGGAACAGTCATGGCCCCCCTCTCGCGGGAGCGCTTTCACATTGGACATGGGCGTCGTCATGCCTCTCATCCCCCTGTCTATTACCGCTGTCTCTATAAATACCGCCCTATTTTGTCAGAATAAGCCTCATGCGACAGGCCTCTTGAGGCCACCAGTTTCCGTATCAGGGCTTCCCAGGATCCTTCGAGCCTCGGCGGCGCACGACGGACCCGAAGCATTCAGAGAGCCAGAGCCTGATGATAGTATATAGTATCTCATGTATCAGCTGCGTCGTCTTGCGAGTGTGATGCCCTAATGTCTGCTTATTCAACGTGATACTTTAAACGATAAAAACTATCGATTAATTCTATTGTGATCAATCTGCCGTATCAACCGGAGAGAAGGAAGCCGTTCTCCTTCCCAGAATGAAGAGCACAGCTGTCCAGACGGCCCTCTACCACCTCATTTCTGTCGGGAACCGTATCGAAGCCTTCATAATCGAGTTTCCGCAAAGATATAAGATCTTACTCCGGTCTATCGGCCTAGGGCTTTTTGCTCGTATTAGAGACGGTGAACCGCAGAAGATCTTAGTCTACAGGTCTCGACTTTTGGCACTCGCTCACTGCGGTGTTCACATCATCCCAGCTGCGGGGTCCTTCGCACTTATCGCGCTGAATTTCCAGGGGCGGTTTATCGGTGCGGAGCTGCAGGGAACCCATTGGACCACCGACGATGTGAAACTCGCCTTGATCCAGGTTGCTGCTAAACTTCATGTATGTGTTGGTTGATCTAAGTGAATGAAAAGAAACAAAAGACATGCGGTTGAATGAAATCTGTCTAACGCAAGATGTAGGAACTTCTAATCATAGCCAGCTTGTCTACCATCATATTTCATGTTCTTCGGTTGGACTTGATATTTGGCCATGGAGTTCCACTCGGCCTTCTCGGCTCGGGCTGGAACTTCGCTCAAGCTACGTAAGTAATGCGAGCCTAGCTACCAGACAAAATGACAGTCTCCAGGCTGACCTGTCGAGAAGTTGGTTTTTCTCACCCGAGTTCTGGGGTGGCGTCTTATCCAAGACCCCGGGCCGTTCTTGGACAGAATACCGTCTCGTGCCGTTACTCCTCGTATCGGGACTCATAGCAACGTTTGCTGGGCCCTCCACTGCCGTGCTTGCGACGCCGAGGGTATCGCCTTGGCCCATCGGTGGCGGATCATATTGGCTAAACGGTAAACTACTTTGGTCTCGGTACACCTGAGGATATTCTTCAGACGGCTGACCGCGATGTGAACAGGTAGCGAAGCGCACCTTTGGCCGACAACCGTAGACAAGGACACCTTGCAAAACTACAACTGCTCCACAGCCGAAGCCCAAATCTACGATCCAAAATGTCCTTCAGCTGGCTACGATTACCTTTTCCAACACTTCAAGACCTGGTGGCAGTACCCAGACATGCACGAACTGATGGAGTTCGACGCCCAGGACTACAGCATGACCAAACGCATATATGCCATTGTGGGGGAGGATGTAAACTTTGATACATACGCCTTCACTACTCATTGGGCGACGGCTATGCTTCAAGATGCAAAAAGGGACCAGTACGACCGAAGTCTCACGTGGCTCAGAGATCATCGACATTGGGATCAGCCATACCCGGGTTATCTCGACCTCTCCGACAAACAGACGCACTCCGTGCAATCCCAATTGCCCGTGGTCCGAACGGCTTGCATAAGGAACAACGCCATTAACGTAACAAATGAGACACTCGCACAGCCTATTCTCATGCCATTTCCTGCTCGTGATGGGCCTTGGAGTATACCACGCGACAGCTACAATTTGATGAACAGCCCCGTGCCGTATGCGTGGCAGTCAGTAGACACGGCGACTGCGATTCAGCAATATTTCCAAGATAAGGGGTTGCTCGTCTCCCAGGCGGATGGAAATTTGACGCTGAGCAATACCATACCTGCCGTGGTCGCCTTCTCCATGGAGTTAACTGTGAACGATGGGACAGAGCTGGGGTTAGTCGTTTTAGTGGCCAATCCCGGCACAACGACATTCAACGCGTTTTCGTGCACCGTGGACGCGTTTTGGAGGCCGGGGCAATCTATAATCGAGGCCACTTCGAATACGAACAGAGCGTACCACGGAATCTTCAAAGACCGGGTAAGGAACGTCGTAACGACAGACTTAAAGGCTATCGGAAGTTCAGTCGAAGACTGGCGTGCTATTCACGTTGACCCTAGCTGGTATGGGCTTCTTTCACCTACAGTGCCGGATTCGGTTGCGTTCAGCAGCTTGTACCCAGGGCGGGTGCCGTCTGCAACGAGCCGGTCGCTCATGGAACGGCTTCTCGAGGTGATACTCTATCCTCTGTTCGATGACCCAATAGACGGCTTACCGGCCGTTCGAAGCGTGGAATACGGCATCTCGGCTTATTTTGCCGACGGACTCTCGCGCTGCGGCGGTTCCATCCAGAACAACGCTAGTGGCGTGGTCGGGTCGGATACCTTCCGGCCATACGATAACAAGATGGCCCGGAGCCTAGTGTTCAAGGGTAGCCCGAGTCGGAAAGGTGCGGCGGGGAAGCCCGACCTGCTCAAGAATTACGATGCGACCGAGATGCTGATGAAGACCGTGTTCACCGGCTATCTGCTAGCCACCCTCGGATCCTTCGACTACTTCGCCGTCGCCATCCTCGTCCTCCACGCCTTCATGGCTCTCACCTACACGGTGCTAGTTTTCTGGTACCACCCGGAGATCATGGAGGCCATGGATACCATCCCGGAGATGGTGGCTATGGCCCAGAATTCACCGCCGCCCGACTACGACGGCCTAAAAAACACGTGCGCAGGCATCCGAAACTTGAACACCTTGGGCCAGATCGCCATCATGGAGACATCACAGGCTCTCGACGGGTCCGACGGAAAAGAAGAGTTGATCTTGCGATTTCAGGATACGGCACGAGACATGCGGTATATCCCGGAAGTTGGACAGAAATATGGTGGCATTAAGACTGCATACAATATGCAGCAGTACAATTAGAAATAGCATATACCGAGTTATCTTATTGTAGTAATAGTAAATACTTTACTAACAGTAGAGGTTAGTTCCAGTTATCGATTTCAATATCGTATTTTGAGAGTTGGTCTTTTTAGGCCACTGCCAGACGTACCCAACCAGGCTTCAGATGTAATTTTAGCAGATGAGATGGGTAGGTACTCAGGTACTTCTGTACCTTGCGGGACTAGTACTTAGGTCGTACTTACCTTGGTGGGTACTTTTGGAGTTGCGCAGAGTTAAAGGAACATTATTGGCATACGCGTTTCGCATCGGATGGCCAACGTCCCCCGCGCCTCTAAGACATTTCAAAGTCGCGTATCTTGGGTCATTTTCTGACCTAATCAGAATCGCTATTAACCGTCATCGTATCGCATTCGCCTCAGACTACGCGCCCTTCTGATAATCGCATACTGTTTCCTCAATTCACGCCAATTCGAGTAATGCACTGCCCTTGATGTGTTCCAGGACCAGTTCTTGCATGAACTGCTCGTCGCATTGCTCTGGAGCCACCTCGTCGCGTCCCCACCGACCGACCAACAGACCGATCGATATCGTAACCACGACACAAGGAACATTGTCGTCCGCCGCAATACCAACCTCGATCTAGCACAATGGGGAAGCTTGTGCGCCTCGAGTTGTTCAGTACGTTGCCGCGAAACAACAATCCTTTGCCCATTATCTAACAGAACGCCTTGCTCCAGACTTCAAGTCCTACAAGGGCCATCACAGCCTCTTGTTTGGTAACTCATACTTCACCTCCATCATCGGCCCCAATGGCTCCGGCAAGTCTAACTCGTACGTGGTCTCGCTTCTATGCCTTGTATAGCCTTCGCATCTAGGTGACACCGACGTTACTGACCGACATTTACTCTCTTGTAGGATGGATGCCATCTCTTTCGTCCTTGGCATCAAATCGTCGCATCTACGATCCGCCCATCTCAAAGACCTTGTCTATCGCGGTCGCGTCCTCAAAACGTCCAAGATTAACGACGATGGATCGGCGGTCGACGTCCCGAATGGCCAGACCAATGGCCATGTAAACGGAGACGACCATGAAAAATCGAATAGGAGCGACCCAAAAACCGCATGGGTCATGGCCGTCTATGAAGATGATGTGGGTGACGAGCATCGGTGGAAGCGTACCATTACCAGCTCAGGTTCCAGCGAGTATCGTATCAATGACCGTGTTGTCACTGCACAACAGTATAACGAGGCCCTGGAGGCCGAAAACATCTTGATCAAAGCCCGGAATTTCCTCGTCTTTCAAGGCGACGTCGAAGCCATTGCCTCTCAGTCCCCTCAAGATCTCACCCGGCTGATAGAACAGATCTCGGGAAGTCTAGAGTACAAGGCCGAGTATGAACGGCTACAGAGCGAGGCCGACCAGTCCGCCGAGAACTCAGCCTTTCAACTCCAGAGACGGCGCGGTATCAATTCTGAGATTAGGCAGTATCAAGAGCAGAAGAAGGAGGCCCTCAGCTTTCAAGATAAGACGAATGAACGCGATGCCGCTATCGTCACCCAAGTCCTCTGGAAGCTATACAGATTTCAGCACGTCATGGATGAGTCTAGTGCTAAGATCCAAGAACACCAAGACAACCTGAAGGAGTTCCGGCGTAATGTCGAGGCGTTTGAACGAAAACTCGAGGAGGCCCGACGAGAGCAGGTTAACGCCGCTAAGGAGGTACACCATGTTGAGCGTCAGATGAAGCATAAAGAAAAGGATATCGAAGAGAAAGTTAACAGACTTGTCCCAATCGATGAGAAGATACAGCAGACTACTAGTCAAGTCGACACCGTTCGCAAACGAATCGACTCGGTACAGAAAGAACGTGATGAGCAGGCTAAACTAATAGCCAAGATCGAGAAAGATCTTGCGACAGTACTAAAAGCTCAGAAGCAATTCGAAGAACAGTGGAGAGAGACTATGCAGAAACAAGGGAAGGAGCTAAGTGATGCCGACCGGAAAGAGTACAATTCCCTCAGAGCCCAAGCGATGGCCAAGTCATCCGAAAACCAAGCCAAACTGGAGAATCTGAATCGTCAGCTCAAGACGGACGAGGTCACTGTCAACAGCCTCAAGGGAAAAGTCGACGCCTATCAAGCTGCGGCTGAGAAACTTGAGACCGAGTTAGCCACGATCAGAGAACGAAGAGACGCAACCCAAGCAGCAGTCAAGGAGTTCTCAGGGCAGATCGACGCGAAGAAGAAGGAGTTCCACGCCATACAATCAGAGAAGCGTAGGACCGCTCAAAGGCGGGATGAGCTCCATGAAAAGAGGATGGCCCTATTGAAGCAGAAAGAAAATGCAGACGATGGCCGACGCCGAAGCGACAAAGAGAGAAGAACGAGGGAGATGATCGCCTCGCTCAAGCGCCTGTTCCCCGGCGTCAAAGGCCAAGTCGGCGATCTCTGTAAACCGAAACAAAAGAAGTTTGACGAGGCCGTCATCACAGCTCTCGGACGAGACTTTGACTCGGTCATCGTGGACACCGAGAAGACCGGTATCGCCTGCGTAGAACACCTAAAAGAGAAGCGATTCGCGCCCATGACCTTCATCCCGCTGGACAACATCAAGGTCAATGCCGTCAACACGGCTGTGAAGGGTATGTCGGGGGCGCGGCTGACGATAGACACCATTGATTTTGACCCGTCCCTCGAGCGTGCTATGTCCTACACGTGCGGAAGCTCCATCGTCTGTGACGACCTGAGCACTGCTAAATATATCTGCTACGAAAGACGTATACGGGTTAAAGCTGTGACGCTAGATGGTACCGTGATCCACAAAGCTGGTTTGATGACAGGTGGTCACGGACCTGAGCACAAGGGAGGCAAGCGTCGCTTTGAAGACGCCGACGTCCAAGGCTTGGAGAGAGCGCTAGAAAAGAATCAGCAAGAGCTAGACGCCCTTCCACGAAGCGACCGTCGTAATACCGCCGAAGACACGGCCCGAAACGATCTTGCGGAGCTAGAGCAGAGACTGCAGTATTCAAGAAACGAACTGGCACACTTTGAACAGAATCTTTCCAGCAAGAAGAAGGAATTGGACCATGTGAAACGCCAGCTTAAGGAGTGGCAACCCAAGTTCAAGGAAGAGGATGATAAACTTCAGAAGACACGTGCATCCGTTGAGAAGTTCAAGGCCGCAATTGCTCAGGTAGAGGATAAGGTTTTCTCTGATTTTTGCAGACGGTTGGGCTACACAGATATCCGAGCATACGAAGCGCAACAGGGTAGTTACGAAGCAGAAGCTGCTGAGAAGCGCAGTCAGTTCGACCTTCAGAAATCTCGGCTGGAAAGCAACAAGAGCTGGGAAGTATCCAGACACAATGAGACGGAAAGCAGGCTTCGTAACCTGGAGGACCGCCTCAGGAGGCTCTCTCGCGATATCGGAGCGTACAAGAGAGAGAAGGCGGAGATCGAAGAGGCTAAGGGGAGCGACCAAGATGAACTGGAAGCGCTCGAGGAGGAACTGGAAGAACTGAGGGAAAAGCTGGAGGCGCAAAATGAAAAAGTGAACAGCGCCAAAGCTGACGTACAGAGGAGAACGAGGGACATCGAGGGTAGATTAAAGGCCATCACGGCGTTAGAAACGGAGCTTCAGAAGAACAGTGCCGGCAAATTTGCCCTCCTCAGGCGGTGTCGCTTAGAACAAATCGACATTCCCCTTGCTCAAGGCTCCCTGGACAACCTGCCAAACGAGGATAATCTTCTGCACCAGGATCCGGACGCAATGGACGTCGATGAGGGCGACGACGCCGAACTTGTCGAGGATGCTCTTAATGACTACGGCGTCGAGGTTGACTACTCTGGGCTGGACGACGATTTGAAAAATGTGAGTCGTGGCTAAAGACCTAGTAGTTCGAGCATCCGTTCTACTCGGAATATTGCTAACATGAACTAGCCCGATGACGATCATATCGAAGAACAATTGCAGGAGAAGATCTCGTCTCTCACAGCAGAATTAGAAAAGCTAAACCCCAACATGCGAGCTATGGAGCGTCTGGAGGTGGTTGAAGCCCGCCTGCAGGCGACCGAGCATGAGTTCGAGGAATCAAAAATACGATACAAGGCCGCCAAGGAAGCATTCGACGAGGTCAAAGCCAAGCGGTTCGAGCTCTTCGACAAAGCGTTCACGCATATCCGCGAGCAAATCTCACAGGTTTACAAGGATCTGACACGCTCAGATCAGTACCCGCTCGGTGGACAGGCCTACCTCGACATCGAGGAAGATACAGATAAGCCATATCTATCGGGCATTAAATACCATGCCATGCCACCGCTAAAACGTTTCCGTGACATGGAGCACCTTTCCGGTGGCGAGAAGACCATGGCCGCGCTGGCCCTGCTCTTCGCCATCCACAGCTACCAGCCAAGCCCCTTTTTTGTGCTCGACGAGGTCGACGCTGCCCTGGACAATGCCAACGTAGAGAAGATCAAGAACTACATCCGGAGTCACGCCGGGCCCGGCATGCAGTTCGTCGTCATCAGTCTCAAAGCCGGTCTCTTCCAAGACAGCGAGAGTCTCGTGGGTGTCTACAGGGACCAGGAGGTGAACAGCTCCAAGACTTTGACATTAGACGTGAGTGCTCCCACTTTTTACGATAAGATAAACCGAACCTCCCCCTTTATGAACATCGGTAGAACTGACAACATCATTCCCTAGTTACGGAAATACATCTAGACTCAATAAGTCGCTTGCTTATTTTTTTTATACTTAACTATACCCGCACGGCAGTATACGTTACCTACCCGTGTGTCAAGAAGAGACGGTAGAAGAACAGAGAAGAGACGAGCGACCGAAGTGAAATTTCCTGCGACAGAGAGATGAAGTGGAAAAGAAGGAAGGAAGCAAGGATAACGAAGGGGCGGGTCTTGTTTGCTTGCTTGTGGTAGGACTAGGCTGGGCTGGGCTGGGCTGGGCTGGCTGGTCTGGATTCCTCCTCACCTTTTTTCTGTAATAGGATTTAAATTAAGTCTTCGTGATGCGGCCTACGACAACTTTTACTCTTTCTTAAACCCATTCCAATCGGTATCTACAGATGCTGGGCAGTTGTACTAGATAACGATTGATTGACTGATTAATCGTGGTATTGGTCCCAAATGCTATTGCTGTCCGTTCGCGCATGGAGATCACTTTAGGTATATAGATGAGACTGCGAGAAAGAACGATCGTGATTGTCATGAACTTTTTTTTATATATATCTCTCGCCCCTAGACTTGGGAGGCTTTTTCGCTAGGTATCTATAGTCCTGTGCCTAACAACTGAAATGGTGAGTTTTTTTTATAGAGGTTTTCCCTCCCTCTTTAATATCAGAAACGCCTGGTCTATGGAATTGTTCCCCCTTCCATACGATGCATGTGCGTGGTCTATGGCAAACGTGAAAAGAATTGAGCATTCCTCAACGTGGGTGGCATGGGGGATATATGTAGCCACCACATTAATACCCCGTTCCGTCAATATGATTATAGAGTTCGTGTACTTCGATGCCTGTCTCATGACTTTGTATCCACCGCAGTCGAGACCTAGTCTAGATTGGGCTGGCCGGCTATACGTCTTCGAACGCGACATCCTCCTCGTCACTATCGGCTTCGTTTGCCGGTTCTTCGACTTTGACCTTCTTGGCCGGCCTCTCTTCGGAGGCGGGCGTGTCGGCAGCGCTGGTGGTGCCACTAGACGCGAGGCGCTTCTCGCCGGTAGGGTTGGCATCATTCATGATATCCTCGAACTCTTCCTCTTCCTCATCGTCTTCTTCGTCTGAGTCCTCGGCCTCGGCCTCCTTGCGTCTAGCCTCTTCGGCCTGTTGCTGGGCCAGCATCTCAAAAAGATTGCTAACTTCTTCCGTATGCATGGCGTCCTCAACCAGATCGGTGGGCTTCTCATCCTCTTCCACGACTGTGTTGACGGCGGGGGTCGGGTTGGCTCCGTAAGAGGCACCGGTAACAGTACTCTGAACATGCCATGCGGGCAAAGCATTGGCTTGTGCGATCTTCTCCTTTCGTTCCCGTTCGGCCTTCTTCTCTTCCTCGGTGGGACCCTCGCTCTCCGTAATATCGACCGAGATGCTTTGAGGACCTGTGTTCGCCATACCCTTGACAGCCGTGGGCTTGGCTATGCTCTCCACAACGATGGATGGGGCAGTCTGGTTCGCGGCATCGCGAATTACAGGTCGTGCCGCCGCATAGGCCATTTCGAAGTTATTCTCGGGCACAACCATGGCATCGAGCTTGGGCAGGGTATCTGTTATGAATCGGAGCTGGTTGTTGAGCTTCGTAGATTGCTCGTGACCTCCGGCCTCACGCTCGGGGTCGAAGACGAGAAGACTATCGCAACGGTGGCAAACGAACCCTCGGAGGGGGTCCATCTTGTCGAGAACTTCCATCTGGGTCCATTCGGCATGGCAGCGACGACAAAAGTACTCTTTCTTCTCGCTGGCGGGCTTGGCATTACCCTGCACCGCTTTATCGAGATGGTAGACGCGCCACTTGACCGCATCGATAGCCTGTCGATAGTCTATATAGTAATAGGTCCGGTTCGTAGGGCGCTGTTGGCCTTCCCTAAGTTCCGGCCGTACATGACTGCATAGAAGGAAGCGTGTTAGCAGGGCAAGACCAGACGAGATGAAATCAAGTCAAATCGTACACTTGTAACAAGCGTTCATCCCGGAGTCTGGCGCATATGCGATGGAGGTCCTTGAGGTTCATGCTCATGAGGTAGGACAGATCGTCATCGCGGAGGGCAGAGTGGATAACGAGCGCATCGACTATGAGGATATGTCTTGTATCGAGATCGGGAGAGGTGAAGAAGGCGCGAGCGACGGAGCGCACTAGCTGCTGTGCCAAATCCATGTTGGAAGGAATCAACCGAGCCGGTGTTGCGCACAAACAGATATATGCACGAGTTTTCGGCCGCCGATTGTGGGACTATAGACGAGAAAGAGATGTGCTGTCGCCGGGTGTTGAGCGTATCGATCCGTTGGGGATGCGCCGGCCCCCGCGACTTGCCCTAGCGCCACTAGATCTACTGCGTAGTCAACCCTTTACTAAACCTCAACCATAAGTTGTACGACCGAAGGGTTTAGCGTGATTTCGTCGTGTCTGCGACGTGTGCGACAGATGGGAAAGTGGTGAAGAGGTAAGGGAGAGGATGAAGAGCGGAGGTCCTCTCAGGAAAGCAGCAAACTCCTAATAAAAAGGCCCATTGCTTAGTTGGCTTGGACAGGAAGAATGGGAGACAAGGCAATGGGACAATTAATGATAGACAATGGACAATGGACCCCGTGTTTACCTGCTGCACTTAATCATCGCTTATCTCGAGAGCGCGCTTTGCATGGCTTGGGCGAACGCGTAGGTATCTGAATAAGGATGAAGCGGGAAAATATTCATCTCCAACTGAATCGGTTCAATCCATATTGAAGTGACGAATGGAAGCCTGTCTGTCCGTACTATGTAGGTAGCCTCTGTAAAGTACCGACTTAGCAAGCAAAAGGCACCCATAAGCAGCCTGACGCTTGACTCCTTTGGGACGCCTTATAACTAAAAATCACCGCGTCCGGCACCGAATGTGTATGTACTATGTATGCACTATGTATGTATGTACCTATTCAATGGCTGTTTCTGTGTAAGCCTAACCAATCTGAGCTAGACACTCTCTATATAAGCATGTAACATACTGTATTCCCTTTGATGTTGGGCCTTGGCAGCCTCAGCTTTGCTGTAATCTGTATGAACGCACCTATAGGCTCCCATGTGAGGATTGAATAAGGCAGACAGCATACCATTAGGTACTCAGACATTGCTTAAACTTGCTAGATACACTTATTGTATGCTCTACAGGACTGCGCATCTATTTGAGCAGATACCATAAAAACCCTTTCGAGTCACGCCTTTACCTATAGGAAGGCTAATGATGACGTAGTTGAAGCTCTAACAATACACTTTTGGCCTGAACAGCGCTACCTTATTTTACTCATGGGGAGCACCCAAAACAGCATCCAACTAACCTAGACAGTGTCTCTCGGATGTTCCCAGGAATTGCCCTTGCATATGATTACTTAAATTACGCTTTATATAAGCAACATTCGTTAATTCAAGTCGTCAGCCTTGCATCCATGGCATTGGATTGTGGCTTAAGCTAGAAGAAGCATTAGTTAGAACTAACTGGGTGCAGATCTGTCTAGTCCGCCATCCTCATCTTGTACACGGTACGGCCCATAAGCTTGGCCCATTGGGCACCATATGATCTGGTCGTCCGTCCGTGCGTCGGGACCCTGGTATGATACTAAGTAATACGATGGCCAATAATCTCGCCTTCCCTACCATTTACCTACTCCCCACTCATTTCGACTCGGATGACTTAGCTAAGCTCGAAAGCCAAATTCCTACCTTGACCTACGATATCAATGAGGCTGAGGTCATACTGGGCAAGGTAGCTAGGAAGCCGCGGGCGTTACTCGAGCTTAGGTCGCGGAAGCTTCTCACCGAAGAGGTACAACCGGAAGTCAGTGATCCTGTTGATTCTCAGTCGGCGTCTCAGCCGCCGGCAAAACGGAGAAAGCTTTCGGCGTCTGCCCCAGCCAGCGTTGTCTCTGGCGAAAGCACTGCTTCAGGTAATAGTGACAAGGATGACCAAAATGGAGGTGCTCAGTCGGGCGTTGTCAAGACTCCGTCTAGAACGAAGGCTTCCCGAGACAGTGTAAATGGTGCTGAGAAGGATGGGCATTCAGGTGAAGGGGACAACACGATAGTCAAAGTCGTTAGGCTCCCCTGGTTTACAGACAGCTTAGCCAAAGGGGAAGTTCTGCCAGTTGACAATTATCTGGTGTATCAAGGGCAGAAGAAAGAGGGAAAGCCGCCCGAGTCTACTCCTCCTCGCACACCGAAGGCAGAGAACATTCTGAGACGTGCGAGGATGGATGAGAATGGCAGCCGTCCGGCATCACAGAAACCACAGTTCGATCGCGCATCCACCATACATCATCCCAGGTCAACAACTCACAGAAAACGCCCACATTTCGTCCAGGAAACGACGTCAGAACATGAGATATCACAGCACCTTCCGCCCATACCAGACTATCTCCACACAGACTATTCATGTCAACGCCCCACCCCCCTGACTGGGCGGAATGACGCATTCGTCGAGCAGCTCAAGAAGATGAGGACCATCAGGACGCTAGAAGGAGACGAAGTAGGAGTCAGAGCTTATTCGACCAGCATTGCAGCAGTCGCCGCATACCCGTACCCTCTCTTATCCCCAGCCGGTAAGGCATAATTCCCTCTCTGTCATACCAGTATTGATGTTATACTTATCAAAAACGGCAGAGGTCGACAGGCTGCCAGGCTGTGGTCCGAAGATTGTAGAGCTATTCAGGCAATGGAAGGAATCTGGCTACCTAAACGACGTCGAGGAAGCTGCTTCCAACTCTAGAATGAAAGTGCTTCTTTTATTCTATGATATATGGGGTGTGGCCGCAAAGACGGCTAACGATTTCTACAACCGAGGCTGGCGGGATCTGGACGACATCGTCGAGCACGGCTGGGACAGGCTCAACCGCGTCCAGCAGATCGGCGTGAAGTACTACGAAGAGTTCCTGGAAAAGATCCCCCGGTCCGAGGTCGAGGTCATCTCGAACATCATCCTGGAGCACGCCAACAGGATCAGGCAAGGGTTCCAGATGGTCATCGTAGGCGGCTATCGAAGGGGGAAAGAGGCGTGCGGCGACGTCGACGTGATCCTCAGCCACCCGGACTCTTCCGCCACCGAGTTCTTCGTCAACGCCATTGTCTCCAGCCTCGAAACGAGCGGACATATCACGCACACGCTCACCATAAGTTCCAAGAACAGCGAGCGCGGCCAGGCGCCCGTGGCCTGGAAGGGCGAGAAGCGCAAGACGGGCACCGGCTTCGACACCTTGGATAAGGCCCTGGTAGTCTGGCAGGATCCGGTGCGGGATAAGACGAAGACGACGGCTGAGAAGAACCCGAATGTACACCGGAGAGTCGACATTATCAGTAAGTAATCCGATCACTGATCCTCTCACATCCCATGCTGGAAGAGGCTGGAAGGGTACAAGGGAAGGTTAACGGACCCAACTATAGTAAGCCCGTGGAGAACAGCAGGCTGTGCAGTCATCGGCTGGTCCGGCGGCAACACGTTCGAGCGGGACCTGAGGCGGTATTGCAAGAAAGCGAAGCGCCTCAAGTTTGACAGCAGCGGCGTGCGCATGCGCGAGGACGGCGGCAAGTGGGTCGATCTCGAAAGCGATGCCGACGGCAACCCAGCGCCGGATATGCTCACAGCCGAGAGGCGGGTCTTTGAGAATCTGGGCTTGGAATGGCGGTCACCGGAGGAGAGGTGTACGGGGTAAGGTAAGAGCTGCAAGGACAGGCCGGGATTGGTACCATTTTTGCGCACCTTCGGTTTCACGGGGAGATGCGTTGACCAGGTTATTTGTGCCTCTAGAAGGTGACCCCTAGAAATGGAACGAAGCGGACGAAATATGGGTATAAGCATGCCTGGCCTAGAAAAAGATACATCTCGAAAATGACGACGAAGTTTCAAATTAGAGAGGCCATTCTCTTCTGTAGTGCGGTATTCTCGCTTGGCACTATACGTGCTAACTAAGTTTAATGTTACGGTGAGGAGGAAGAACAAGCTTCTATTCCGCTGCCCGAGTAAATATCTACATCATAGCTTTCACACCCATAAACTACCTCTCGTAACCAAACATCATCCAGTCATGATTGCACGCCTTCATCACTAACCATCCTATCCTGCTCTCACAAATGCGGCTCGGCCATCATCTCCTTCTTACCCCCACTCTCACCACCAGACCCAGACCTCTCGAGGATCCAACTGGCAACATCCTCATAAAACTCCTCCTTGCCAGGATCCGCATGAAGCTGATGCGCGAAACCCGCAAAATTCTTAAACTTAGCATCGGGGATATTCTTGCCCCGTCGTTCAAACCACTCTTTGCTCTTATCGAAACTCGTAGCTTTATCCGCATCGCCATGCATCAGGAACAGACTCTTGACCGAATTACTCAAGACCAATTTTCCTGCGGCTAACCCATCGGTGCGGTCCAGCATCCCTGCTAATCCCTCCAAGGTACCGTAGTCGTGCATTAGGGGATCATTCCGAATGCTTTCCTGCACGGCCGGGTCGCGCGTCACGTCCTCCGGAGGGATAGGCCGATGCAGCTTGAAGTGCGGTAGCACGTGCGAGGCCAGGCGCCCGCTGAAGACGGTCAGCCATGAGGGCTGTATTTCGGGCGCGAAGCCTACGAAGGGAGACTCGAGGATGAAGCCCCGGATTTGTCGCGTCAGGGACTCGTAGGATGGAGTCGAGGCCAGGGTCAAGACTTGCCCGCCGCCCACTGTTTTTTAAAAAAAAAAAAATTTAGCACGGGAGTTAGTTGGTAAGTTTGCATGTCCATCGGGCTGGGTATACTTCTTCGTCGGGGTTTGTGTACGAGCGAGAAGGGACTAGGGGAATAAGAATCGTGAAATGAGATGGTTTGAACCAAGTAGGTTAGGTAAGCAAAGTCAGTAAAGAGCAACTGCAACTCACTCGAATGCCCCAGCACGAAAACAGGCACCTCCGAAGGCAGCTGCGTGTGAATGAAAGCTGCCATATCAGCGAGGACGCGCGCCGTGGGACCCGTCTTGCCCCTGTCCGCGTGTGTCTTGACGCTCCGGCCCCAGCCCCGCTGGTCCATGCCGTACACGGCGATGCCGCGCTCCGCGAGGTAGGGGAAGAAGCCGTAGTACCGGTTCACGTGGTCGTTGAAGCCGTGGATGATGATCATCTTGGCCTTGATGGGAACATCTTCAGGCTGTTTAAGCACATATCAGTCAGGTGCGTGCTCCTCATTGCTTATGTGGGTAGGCATATCGTTTCGTTCATAAAACTTACCAGCCATGTCTTGGTATATAGGCTCACGCTATCGATGTCAAAGGTTCCTTCTATAGTCTTCATCATTTTGGGAAGGTTGAGATCTAATGTCACTCTCTCTCTCTATATATAAATCTTATAATGAGACTCAGAACCTACAGTAGAGAGTCAGCTGGAAAAGGCGCAAAAGCAAAGTCTGCACTATAAACAGGTATATTGCTTACCTGTAGAATCTACCCAGCAGGTGGCTGATAGATTAGGTAGATACGTGAACTTATATAGTCTGTTGTAAGAGGCGGTGAAGACTGCTGTTGAAACGTTTAAATTTGATACTGGGCAAATGCAGTTAATCGTAAAGTATGTGTGTGAGATATACTATAGTATGGATGAAAGATGTTTCCATGGTGGGAAATGAGAGAGAGATAGGAACAGGAACTTACATCAAGGGAGCTAGCCAGCCGGGTAGGTCCTACTGTATGATGAATTTCTAACCCGGGATGATGCGTGTACAGTCTAATAAGTACCTGACTTGACCTAACCTAGAGCACTCAGGAGAGGGGAAAGAGTGAAAGTAAGGTAACAGAGAAAGCAAAGAAAAATTACACGTAGGACAACGGCGTCTTTAAAGTTTAACCATCAATCTATAGTTCGACTATATACATATAGGGAGCAGAATGCTGTACGGTAGCTCGATTGAAGTTCGTAAATCCTCGAATAGGAGAAATGTGGATCGCTCAGTCATCCAACCTACTGTAACCTATTATGTAGAGCTTATTACCTAACCTACCTAGACAGGAACAGGAATGAGGCTTAAAAATGAGAAAATTCACACGGGATCCCGACATACCGGCTCCGAGCAAACTAGGCGCGCAGGCAGGTATTCAAGGATTACATAGATAGTATATTATAGTCATCCATCTATCGAGTGTCTGCGCTTTTTTCCCCCCAGCAGTATAAGCGCTCCTTTCTGTCGAGTGGAGAGCCTGATCGAGTGGTACTACTCGTGTAGGCGCGGATTTATGCGCCAAAGTGTTGAGATACATACATACACGAATCTTCAGTATTCTACAATGCATAGATTCAAGCTGTCATTATCTCGCCCCCCAAGAATAATATTGTGTGCCCTTCTATGGTATCATCCCATCCCAGGGGACAGATCACTTACCGAGTTGATCACTGATTTCACCCGTATAATCAGTCTGTGTGCTGGTTGTGCGCTTTGCGCTTGGAACCTGAAACTTGGAACTTCCGTTGGTTCTCGACTCCTTTCGCATCCTCGTTCACGTCCTCTTCCATGTCTTCGAAATCTTCAAGCTCATCAAACTCTTCTTCCGTCATATCTGATTCCTCGTTGATATTATGTGGCGGTTGAGAGACCGGGGCCTTCGGATTTTCACTGCCTGTTATCTGCCACTCCATGAGCTTACTGAATGCGCTGTCCTTGTCTGCGCTGAGCTGAGCGTAGGAGCCGGTCTCGGCCACTGCACCCTCGTTGTTTAGTACGATGATGATGTCGGATCTCTTGATCGTTGACAGCCGATGAGCAATCGAGATAGTCGTCATGTTTCCGCTCATGAGCTTCGCAAGAGCCTGATTGACCGCCAGCTCGGACTCAGCATCCAGGGCTGACGTGGCTTCATCCAGGATCAGGATGTCGGGGTTTTTGAGAAGGGCGCGGGCGATGGCGATGCGCTGCTTCTGCCCACCCGAAAGCTGCGTACCCCGAGAGCCAACCTCTGTGTCGATGCCCTTCTGAAGCTTGTTGATGAAGGTGCAGTTGGCTCTCGTGGCAGCTTCGATAATAGCCGCGCGATCTGCCCGTGGGTCGCTATACGCAATGTTCTCTGCTATCGAACCAGAAAATAGGACGGGCTCCTGAGACACGACGCCGATATGCCGCCGCAGCGATTTTGCATTCATCGACGCAATATCCACTCCGTTGATGCAGATGCAGCCACCATCAAGATCGTAAAAGCGCAGGAGGAGAGATGTCACTGTCGACTTTCCACCACCGGAGGGCCCAACGATGCAGACATTGCTACCCCCGGGGATCGAGAAGCTCATGTTCTTGAAGATCTGATTGTCAGGTCGCGTGGGATAAGCAAACGAGACGTTCGAGAACTCAATAAGTCCCTTGGCCGATGTCACATGGGTCCCGCGTGTTGGAGAGATGGCCGGCTTGCGATCCTCGAGCTCGAAAAGACGACTGGCGGCTCCTACGCCCTTCATAAGCTCCGAGAGGAAACTAGTAACCCCTATGACACTGGTTCCCGCATACACAGCATACATCATGAAGGTGGTGAGGTCGCCCAGAGTGAGGAAGCCGTCTCGAACGAGACCCCCGCCGTGCCACAGGAGACCGATCACAATCATGTTACCAATCCACCCGTTGAACGTGAAGAATCGTGCGTCTGTCAAAGCCTGTGTCTTGCCGATATTGAAAAGCTTCCTGACCTGCGTGTTGTAACGACCGACTTCCTGCCTCTCACCAACAAATGCCTGGATGGTGCGGATGCTTTCCAATCGCTCGTTACCGATCTTGTTGAGAGCGCCCAGGGCTTTCTGAGACTGTGTCGCCAGCCGTCTTGCGACCCGGCTATACACTATAGTGCCGGCGCCGATAAACGGAGCAGCTAGGAAGATGGTCAAGACCAAGCTTGGGCTGATCCAAGCCATGGCGATGAAGCTTGCCGTGCAGCTGATGATGGCCCTCAACCCATCCGAGACGTTTTGAGTGATACTCTTGCCGACAATGGTTGTATCGGCAACGAAACGGGAAGTCAGATCCCCCACCTTGTTGGCATCGAAGAACTCGCCCTCCTGAGCCAAAGTCTTGCGATATAACTGAGACCGTAGGCGCGATACGACACGCTCGCCGATTACTCGGAGGAGTATAATGCGACCAAAGTTGGCAGCTGCGCCGATAGTGAAGACTAAAGCCAGAGCTGGGAAAAACTGATACATGGTCAGGCCGAATATGGTGGTATCTGACGACTGACTCGTAGCAAGGTCTTACGGCCAAGTTAGCTTTCTTGTACGCTCAAGGGGCCAGCGGGAGGATTCACTCATAACCTTGCCTATGGTGAGAGGCACAGATATTGTGACACCGGAAGATATGAGGAGCAGCGAAACGGCACCCAGAAGGGGCCATGTCTCACGACGCGCGATCCGAAGAAGGCGCCAAACCTCGCGCAGAGAAGACCATTTCCTTGTGTCGTCCTTTTCTTTGGTGAGTCGCGCTCTCAAATTCAACTTGATCGACTTGGCGCCTCTTTCTACCGACGCCTGATGCTCGGCGATGGTGGGTGTCAACGTCTTTGGGCCTGCATCGCCTTTTTCACCACCAGCTGTAGCATTCTGGTTCTTCTGCCTGATGTTGCTGTTAAAGAGACTTCTTGAAGCCGTGGACCTGGAATGTGGGCTCGGGGTCGGTCTGGGCAGGACACGTGATTTTGTTAAGTTGGATATATAGGAGACTTGAGAAGATGCCGGCCGAGGGCGCGACAAGCTATAGATAGATGCGACATTGGCTTGTGTAAAGGAAGCAGTGATGGGGGAAGGTAAGGAAGTGTGGCCATGAAGACCTATTAACGAAGAGCGCGCCGAAAGGTTCGTAATGACAGGGCCGTGCTGGGTGACCAGAAGTAGGGAACGGCGAACGGGTGCCGACACCATCTTGAAGTGGTTTATTTCGATCGTGTCGTCGTCATTCGGATGTCGGCCGCTGCGCGGGTAATGGCATCGTCGCTTGAACGACGTTTGTCGGAAAGAGCACTCTTACGGTAGCAGAGTCTTCTAGGTTAGTGGTATGAGATCGAGAGATAGACAAATGGGAAATGTAGGCAGCAGATTTACCGGTACCACGGAGTTGTGAATTGTATTCTGCGCCAAAAATTGCGAGTGATGTCCTTTAACACTGGTAGAATTTTAGCGTATCGCGGAATGCCGTCATGGTAAGGGACTGCTGTATGCATGTAGGTACCTACCTGACACTAGGTACTACCGGACCTTCGATCTGGTGAAATTAATTACTGTATGTACAACAGTAGGTCACCACGTCCGATTTGTCCCATGGCACTAGCCCCTATTAGGAATACCGCCTCCTTATGACCGGCGGACAGATGGTGAGACGTGAGTTGCAAGGGCGGAATTTTCTAGTACATTTTGGCGTCGCTAACTGAGATGGGCAAAAATAGTTAAAGCACATACATACCTATGGACGCAAGTATGCTAATGACTCTTACAGGGCTGGTCAAACGAAACTGTACTACTTACCTACAATGCTTGAGGACAAATCCATACTACCTATCTGGTGTGACTTGGACCTTAGCAATTACTACAGTTGTAGGTACTACTAACAGCAATATTCTAACAGAGAAGGCTAATCTTATAAGTTGAGAAGACTACAGATGTTAGTCTCATTATTGAAGGAGAGGACTACTTCTTTTTTGGAAATGTTTTTTTACCGCTTTGGAGCAAGTAGAACATGCACAATAAAGGTGACAGTAAAGACAATAAGGCTTCGCCGCTCATAAAAGAGGGGAGCCAGCAGAGACCAAGGATAGGGAGGTAAGCCTGATCCTCGATTACCCTTGAACACCTCTTCGAGCTACGAGCTAGGGAGGGACGGATGCAAGATATAAGTTCTCATTAAGAGGACACAACCCATTTTCCTTCCATCTCAAGCGGGATATTCCTTTAGACGAGAGCACCGCAGATCAAACCCTAGCTAAAGACAAAGAATCTGACACCGGGCCAACCATGCTGTCTCAAACAAGAGAGTGTAAGGGGAAAGGGAAAAAACAGCAGCTGAAGACCTGTCGTAAAATGTATCGGGGTATGTAGCGGCCAGAAGAAGTGTTTTGCACCGTAACACCGAATTAATCCTTTTGCATCATGAGCTGTACGAACTCGTTGTCTGCGGATGAGTTGCCGTTAGCAGAAGACTTATGGGGCAGAGCGGTCGGGTTGCCAAGTCATTAACGTACAATCGATACGACCATCACCATCCTGGTCCGCCTCGCGAATCATCTCTTCAACCTCTTCATCGGTGAGCTTCTCTCCGATGGAAGTCATGACATGGCGTAGCTCAGCAGCCGAGATGAAGCCATTATTGTCACGATCGAAAACCTGATCAAACGTCAATCATTGTCCTAGGCTACTTCAATCTTGACTTCTGCCAGTGTCCTTGTACAAACCTTGAAGGCTTCTCGGATCTCCTCCTCCGAGTCGGTGCTGTTCATCTTGCGGGCCATCATGGTCAAGAATTCTGCGCAAATAGGAAATAAGCACGCCGTCTTGGGACTATTCGTGGCGACATAGATTTCTTACCAGCGAAGTCAATGGTTCCGCTGTTGTTCCCATCGACTTCATTGATCATATCCTCCAACTCAGCCTGGGAGGGGTTCTGGCCGAGGGATCGCATAACAGTGCCTAGTTCATCTTTCGTGATCACTCCTGTGAAGGGGGCCCTTTTATCAGTACTATGGTTCGCAACCAAAGGCAAGACAACGTCTGTAGGGGTTTCTTTCAGAGGTTCTAGCGCTCGGGACGAAGACAGTTGGGAGATTTGGATCGTGGTATGCTAGGCTGTGACTGGAATGCGTCCACCGGTAACGAGACTGTACTGACCGTTGTCATCTTTATCCTACGGGGTGGCATCATTAGTTTGGGACCGTCAACGTCTTGTTATTGATTCAGCTGCGAAAGAGGAAACCCGCATAACGTTCAGGGACGTATACTTACAAACAGGGAGAAGGCCTGTCTGTACTCGTCCATCTGCTCATCGGTAAATGATTCCGCCTAGACGACAAGAGACATAAAGTTAGCCATGCACAAACAAGACGCATGCGTATACCGCAATTGTTGACCGCCAACGCGGGGCTCTGAAAACGAAGGCGACGGCGCAGGGCTCGAGGCGGGGGAACATGGGTGGCGCAAAGACCGCCCTGGCGATGTTAGACTAACCATTTTATACGGCTTGGACTGTGCTGAAGCGAGTGTCGAGACGGAAGAAGCGCTATCGCAAAGGAGGCTCTATTTCTTGGACAAAGCACGCAGCTGTGAAGGTAATGGGTGGGCAGAGAGGTTCTCGAGGAGATGTGATTGATTCGGACCTGAGTGGTCTTGAAAGGTCTATAAGTAGGTAATAAATACTTAGCAGGCAATGATAATCGGTGAATGAGTGGGCGGGGCAGTTTGTGAGACAACTGGGCAGACCCGACAGGGTCAGTGGCCAACGCCAATAGACTATTCTAACGGAGCCCCTAGCACACCCTAGCACCCTCTACAGCTCTCCCTGCCAGTGGCCACTACGCCCCTTAGGTGTGCCTTATGCACGCGTAACCTTGGAAGGCAACCTTCCCTTCCCCTCTCCTCTGGGTCTGGCCGCCCACGGCTTTGGGAGGCCCACCAGAGGGCACCTCATCGCGGTGCAGAGTTGAGCAAGTTAACCTGGACCTACCTCTATCTGTACTAGTAATGCGTATATAGGGCTGTGGGCAAGTGCATTAGGTATGTGATATTGTACATAGTAGAGGCATGCATGTAGTACTGTAGCGACGCTGTTCTCCAATTAGGCGTCAAATCATGTACTGTAAATCTGTACATCTGTACATCTCGGCAATAGTACTACTGCTGCGCGGTGGTAGAGCAATCACGAAGGTAGGTAGGTATGGAGTGCTTATTCTCGTTGCCTTATGAATCGTTTAATGACTACGGTTGGTTTGGTGCTTACTTATCAACAGCAGGGGCGTAGTGGTATACATTGCTGGATTCTAAGGCTGTCAAGATTAAGTAATTACCGTGGATTACATGCTGTACAGCATGCATACTACTATGTAGGTTAGACTACTGCAAAGGCCATCGGTATCCAGATGAGCATTGATGCCGGTATTATCAGGCATCGAAATAAAATGAAAGGGCCTCCCTGTTATCATCTTCATTGCTAGCTACTAGGTACCTACGTCGGCTTCAGCTAAGAACGGCTGCAATTCGATGCAACTCCCCAACATCACATCTTCATTATTTACCTAGGTACTTGGTACTATTCTAGACCACGTCGCACTAACTTAATGTTTTACGTTTTGGCCAGGCTGTACTGCTGTAGATAATAATCACTGTACATCATTTCTTGTCTATCCTCCAATACGACGTCTGTACCTATTTCCGCCGACTGCCCACACCATCAACAGCGTTTGATCATCGTGACTATTTCTGCCCTCCGACCGTTTTGCCCGCTGCTGCATGACTAGTTAGCATTGACCATCAGCGGCTGTTTCGGTCCTCTTCGGCGTCCGCCATGTGGCGAGACCGCACCAATCTGTATGTCACATTACGCTAAACCACTGAAGCCGACCTTCGCTCACCTGGTCTCCTTCCCTGTGAAGCCTCTCGCCGCTAACTCGTTACACGATTGCCGCGATCTAGTTATATATCGTACCGCCAGTCCTACGCCCACCATCCGGCTAAGAAGACACGATACGGCCCCGGACCCAGCGGCAATGGCTACACAGACTTTAGCAGTCACGGCACCAGCGGAGGTACCGGTTCCGAGGATACCCAGGGTCTGTTATCGGGAGGTGACTACCACGACGATGGCGACGCCGTCATCGAGATGGACCTGCTGCCCCCGCGCTGGGCCGACGTAAACGACGAAGTGACAGATCTTCTAGCTGAAGTCGCCCGGAAATCACAAACCCTCGAGCGCCTACACCAGAAGCACGTTCTCCCCGGTTTTAACGATGAGGAGGCCAAGCGCGCCGAGGAGGGTGAGATCGAGCGCCTCACCCAGAGCATTACGAAGGGCTTCCACGAATGCCACCGCTGCATCCAGCGTGTCGAGAAGATGGTCCGTGAGGGTCAGCAGGCCGGCACCATGACGAGGGCTGAGGAGGTTATGGCCAAGAACATACAGATAAGTCTTGCGACCCGCGTCCAGGAAGCTAGTGCCGGCTTCCGCAAGAAGCAAAGTGCCTACTTAAAGAGTACGTGGCGCCCATTCCATCGAGCATCTGCGGGAAGCTGAGGGAGGGATTACGGGGAGCGAATTTGAAGACACTCTATGGACTACGAGCTAATCGGCCATCATATAGAGCTCCGCGGCATGTCCGGTCTAGGCGTCACATCTCCCGGCGGTGATCGGGGCTCGACGCCTCTCGCTAGCGCCAGCGCATCCAACTACACGGCCGACCCATCTCTCCTAGAGTCCGACGCTGACAGGTCCTATTCACAATCCGCGCTCCAACAAACTACAGCCCAGCGCCTGCTACACAGCAATGACGCAGCAATCCTGCAGCGCGAGCGTGAGATCGAGGACATCGCACAGGGCATCATCGAGCTGTCGGACCTATTTCGGGACCTGCAGACTATGGTCATCGACCAAGGCACCATGCTCGACCGCATCGACTACAACGTCGAGCGCATGGCCACCGACGTCAAGTCGGCCGAGAAAGAGCTCGTCATCGCCTCCGGCTACCAGAAGAAGACGACGAAGCGCAAGCTCATCCTCCTTCTAATATTGCTCATCGTCGGCGCTATAATACTGCTCGCTCTAAAGCCTAAATTTCGCGGGTCAGGTGGTGGGAGTGCTCCTGCTGCCGGAGCGGGGGCTGGAGCCGGGGCTGGGGCTGGGGCTGATGGTAACCAAGACGACACAATCAAGATGATGAATGAACAAGATAGTGAAATTGGAGGCGAGGGCTAGAAAGCTCGTCAGTGTGCTAGACTCCAAAAGGGCGTATAGTCTGCCCGTCGTATTTTTACCGTGGCATATTGTATTGTGAATGAACTAGCATGCAGGAGATATTCAAAATCTTGAATTGCCAGGAGCCACAATAGAATCTAGTGGAAACGAAGAAAGGTGCAAAACCTGCTCCGAGGACAACCAACCAACCAGAAGGGCCCTTAGAAATTTATATTATATATATCTCTCTTTCTGTTAATACATAATTTTGTCTATCAATATGGGGTATTGTACGAGTCTAGTATAGGAAGAAAAACTATTGCATATTGACTTCTTCGCGGGAGTCTCCAGATCCAGAATCGGCTCCATCTGCCTCGGTAGGCTCTACGTCCCCTTCCGCGCCAAAAACCGCGCTGGGATCATGCTCACGAATGATCTTTCTTAAGATTGTTAGCGGAGGCAACAGTGCTCCTTCCCACGCATCATCTATAAGTGTCTTCATCTCCTTGAGCGTCAGTGTGTTGCTTGCCCTCATCACCCGCTGTCGGGGATTGGAGGGTCTAGCCGGATGATAGAGTGCGACGAGGCAGTTGGTTACGGCAGATTCGAGTGTCGGCACGTGGATACAGCGCACTCGCTCATGGGCGGTCCGCATCAAACCGATCACCGTCCTAACCTGTGAGACCTGGGTCTTGCGACCGTGGGGCCGAACCCCCGCTTCTGTACGGAATCCCTGTCCCTGATGGGCGATGAACGCACGCTCTACCATCTCAGTTATAGTCTTCTCGTTAAATAGGAGCCTCAAAGGGTGGTTCCCGTAGTATCCAGGCAAATCATGGGGGATGTAGATGCTCTGCGGCTTTTCCAATTTCCAAAGCGGGCCTTTCAAAACCCTGGGAACGTCCGAAAAGTGGACGGGGATGAACCCAAGACGCGCCGAGGACGGGGTGGAATATGCCTCTATTAGCTCATGCCAAAGCTTTTCCAGGTCATTAAACCACCCATTGCGCGCCATGTTGATGATTAGTAGCCTCCAACACGAGAAGGGCCCCGGCACATCCATCGTTCTCAGCTGCCGGAACACGGCAAGATAAAACCTACTAAGCTGTATAGGCAAACCTTTGATACCGTCCTTGTAATCTCGAATTAGGCTGTCATAGATAGAGATAACTCGCTGATGGAGGAGCTGGATGTTCCTCGACTTCATGTCTTCGAGGATCCGTAGCACGCCGTCATGATCTCTGTTCTGGAAACGAAATTCGAGGAGTCTATCCGCTATTGCTCGAGCCGATCGTTCGAATAGGACAATCCTTGAGACTAGCAGCAGTCGAAGAGTCCGCCAGTCCGAATGACCGGTTGCAGATTCGATCATTCGTGTCTGCAGATCGATATCTTCGAAGACGTCAGGGTGAAGATCGCTCCGTAATAGATCGCGGAGGAGTTCGTCATCTTTCTGTTTCACGAGATAAAGGACCACCCAGAGATAGTTCGATCTTTTGACGCTGATACCGTGTTCATTAAGCTGAGATATGCGGTCCGACAGTTCTCCAGCCCCTCTCACTCGGAGGCCGATGGACTGCAGGGACAGTGGCCCGATCTCGCGTACGCCCAAGGCAGCTACCGTCGAAATGACTAGATCCAGATTGATCCATCTAGTAGCAAACCACTTGGCGCCAAGCCGGTCATCATAGTTTTTGACATTGATGCCAAATGTTCGCCCGTGAACGATGTTCATGTACTCTCGAGATAAATTGGGCTCCACACGCCGTGCCTCTTGTTGGGGTACGGGCAGTACAATGGCGGCCTCTGCCGGCAAAAGCTTTTCTTCATCGTGCTGGCGGTGGTAACCTTTGAGGAATCGTAGAAAAGCCTTGACTCCAGCCGGCACAGGCTCTACTGGCAGATCGCCGTATTGAATACAAAGGCGTCGCCATTCCCTAGCCAACTCGGACTCTCCAAGGTCATATAAGTGTGAGACCACAGTATTGTATAGGTTGTGGTCGCAATTGATCTTATAAAGGGATCGGAGCGCGTCAGGTTTATACAATGCTCTGTCGGAAGCAAACTGTTTAATGATATTTGCGAATTCGTCTGATCCAGGATAGAAGTTTGGCGTTAGTCGCAATGCCCACTGCAACGCCTCTTGGTGTCGGTGCGTTCGAAGCATGTGTGTTATTATGGTGGTATAGAGGTGCGGCCATCTAACCCCGTGCAAATCGTACATCCATTCGCTGTACATCCAGACCCCGGCCAATAAGTTACGATTGTTCGACGTGAGTGCTCCGTCTAATATAACGCGCCAGAACATCTCGGCCAGAGGGCCGCCGGTAGTATACAACGCCTTGCGGCCCCAGAGGGCCTCCCAGACGTTTACAACACCCGCAGGCCCATTAACCCGCATCTGATAGTCCAACAGGCAACTCCATAGAGCCATATCACCATTGTTTTGGTCTTCGTCCACCAGTAATCGCTTGCGCCACTTCTTTGCCGGGCCCTGCCGATGGAAGTCGGACTCGATGGCAAGACGGGCAGGGTTTGCCAGCAAGAACTTCCATTTGTGAAAGTTATCGGCCGATTGAACGAGAGAGGTATTCGCTTTTCGTAGAGATTCGAAACTGGGACTAGGCGGTCCTTCGGCAACATGCAAAAGCTCGGCTAATATTGGATCGGAATCAACTCCGGGGCTTGAGGGCGAAGATGCCAAAAAGTGGTATATGTCGCGGCCGGCTTGTGCAAGCGACCGATGTATGCTATTAGAACATGTCTGGAAGTGTAGCGGCCGAAGAGAAGCCCGCGAAGAGAGGCCAGGCCGCTTTAGCTTCACATTTCGCAACGTCCGAACCGCCAATCGCATTACTGCAGTGCGGCCATGCGTCCAGGAGGTTGGTTCGGATCAAACCAGAATCGAATGATGCCCTGTAGCAGTGTGGTGGAAATCGGCCTATGTAGATTTGAACGAAGATTTCCGATCAATAGGTGCAAGAGCAGACATGGTACACAGCTCCTATAATTTGGGACATGTTCTGTTCCCTTCTTATCTGGACAAGATCGTTATCAGGAGTCAATACATCGTATGTAAAGCAGTACAGAAGTACATGCCCCATTATAATACCCGCGACTAGGCGATCCAGGTTAGGTAGACCCTGGCCACCAACTTTACTGTAGGTACATGTACATAAGGTAGCTACCCACGTGAGCGCATTGGAGTGACGCTAAGCAGACATCGAGCTATTTTCCCGAGGAATAGGCGCTGCCAGGCATTTCTACGGCCCAGCCGTCCAATCGAACCACGCCAAAAGGCAAGTCCTCAATTCAAGCTTCAACCACAGCCCATCATCCATACATACCGGATTGCCTCACAAGAAACGGTCTCGATACCGACTCTCACAATGGGGTACGTCAAAAGAAGCACTTAAAGAAATGCGAATCGGGGCCGAGATTGAGGTTGTCATTCGGCAGCAATTAACCGGCCAATGGCTAGACTTCGACGTCGAGTCAAACTCATGCCTCATTCCTTATGCCATTTGCTTGGACTTTACTTGCCGATGGTACAAATATGCTAACCACAGCAATCGCAGTCTCTACAACGCCCCTAACAAGGTGCCTGAGCACCAGCGCTTCTACCAGCAAGCTTATAAGCAGCACACCCGTGTCTGGATGATCGTATGTCCGACCCGTCTTCACGCGTCATACTCTTCCAAAAACACTCCCTGGCTCCTCGATATCGCACGATTGGTTGACTGAATATGTTGCAGAACCCCCGAAGCCCATATATGATGGTTCCCTTTCAAATCCTAGTATGGGGTACCTTTGGAGGTGAGCCACCGCTCCGCGTGAACCATCGTCGATATATTTGTCTAACGAGATTCTAGCATCGTGTTGGATGGTCGGCCGCAAGGTCATGGGTCACAACACCTGGTGGGGCAAGGATTAAGCAACCAAGCCGGGTAATGACGAAGGCAAAGGTCGTACATCACAAGGGCGGTGATGCCCACGCTGTATTTCATTAGGTTGATCAATAAAGGGCCATTCATAGGCAACGTGTTTATACTACCATCACCATTAGAAAGGTCATCAAGATTCTCCCCAATGACTTGCTTTCAGGGACGAAACCACCCACGAAATATCATTACGCCATTCCCCTGCAAAAACGAGCCTGGAACTGTCTAGCTGAATGTCACTCTGCACAACGTGTGATCTAAAATACAATCCGAAACCATCCGCTTTTATGGTCCTTAGGAATCAATATTCGGATGGTTGATGCGTCTAGGCACCTCCCAGCCAAGCACAAAGTTAGATGTATGTATAAGGTGTGCGTGGGTACTACTCTCAGTATCCCTCGGCGCCAGGCGCCTTTTCGTCCTTTCGCAGGCTCATCAGCAGCTCGCGGAAACGCTCCTTGCCTGAACCGCTGGCACCGTCCTTGTGACCCTTGCCGCTCACGTCCACAAGCTTTGCGATGCGTTCCCAGCTGGTGCCTCCAGACGTTGTGTCGTCCCGGCTGGCCAGAAATTGTTCCTCTTCCTTGCGCGTCTGAGCGATCATCTTCTCTTTCTTGTTGTTGTAGTTTTCATAGAAATCGTCGATGTTCTGCTGTGCCTCCTTAATTGTCTCCTCCTTCTGGCGCTCAAACTCCTCAGCTCGTTTCGTGTTAGCGGCATCACGTTTCTCGCGCCACTGCTTAATGACTTCGGGCTCTTGTTCTTCTTCGGCATAAGCAGCATAACCGGAGTTATAGCTGACCGAAGGTCCGGTGATGCTGCCTCCAGGTCCAACTTGCTGCGCCAAAATTAGTTATCGGTATAGAATGCGATAGATTGCGGGGATCTGGGTTGTCCTAGCTTTCTCACATACCTCATTGGACGTAATATCGGGGAATTGACTCTCGAACTGATTCCCCGCAGAAATACCCTCTCCAAGCAGGTCATCCGAAGGGTCGGCTAGAGCGGCAGATTCGTTGCCGGTAGTAAACTGAGTTGCATCATCGCCAAGGAGCGCTCGTTCGCGGGCTAGGAAGTCATCTGCGGATGGGGAGCCAACGTCTTTAATTTCGGTCTGGGCTACGCAGCAAATAGTGAGTCAAAGGGCTGGTCTTCATGCCTACTGCCATATCTAGATAGAAACCTACCGCCGGAGTCGAAGTCGTCTAAAGATGGGAATCGGTCGGCCATATCGATGGATGGCGGCAGGGAAACGGGGAAAGCGAGGTCGCGATAGGTCTTCTAAGGAGACGAAGAGTCGTATCAAAGCGCTTATGTTGAAAAGACCTTGACAATCAAGCCTTAGTGCAAGGGTTAAATGCGATTGTGAAAGTTGTTAAAGACTTAAAAGTAGGTAAATGTTGCTTGATACCTGGTTGAATTAAATTGACAGGGGATTACTTACAAGTTACAGCCTTCCTAGGTACGGTAGGTAAGGTAGGTTGGTATGCTGTAGAAGTCAGCAACTGCACACAGTATAGGTAGCCATTTCGTACACCGTCTCAGGTGGACCTAAAGTGCAGGTATGTAGCACATACCCTACAGATGTGCAGATCTACCTACATAGGTTTAAAGTTTGGGCAGGTGCAATTCACCCACAAAAGGTACCTAAGGTAGGTAAGCATTTAGAAGACCGTTTGTAGGATGCACTTTACAATGTGCCATGAAAACAAATAATCTGCCACAAACTCAAGACAAGCACAGCTGCGTTGGGTCCTGGGGGGTCATATACAAAAACACACTTTGTATAAAAGAGACTCGACCAAGCTTATCTATTAAGCAAGACCATCTACGAGGTACGTACTTTGCGCCTTTCCAAATCGCCCCTTGGTCAGGCTTGGCTCGCTCCATACTCACATGCCCTAGGTTATATGTACTTGTGTTGCAGAATTCATGAACAATTATTGGAGACAGATCACAGCTCAACTTGAAATTCAGTATGTAGGTAGTACGGGCTGTGGTCTGCACTGAAAGGAGAGCCTCTGCTTTTCACGACTACTAGTGGATACCGCCTTGCGACATACCTAGTAGGTTATTTAGACACATCATTAAGTTGATGTGCAAGAGTAATACAGTAGAAAACTTTCAATTATTCTGGACTATCCCTTGGATTAAGGTCCCCCAGGACTTCTCCCACTGTCGTACTAATACCTCCTTTGCACCCGTGCGGTCGAGCCGCACCGCATCCCAAATAACATAGAAATAGGCAACCTCCTCGACTTCCCAAAGTTCGAATAGACAGAATAATTTCTTCAGGATATCGACCGATTGAAAATTCAACATCAGACGATCGATGGCACAAGAGGCGCTTGCGCCAAAAAGATTATAGCATATCTAAGAACGATATAGAACACGTGATAATCGCGCCTCCTCCGCTCTGCTTAAGGGGCTCCTGACTTTGTGAGTCGTCGGTTTCATCGGCGAGATTTAGCTAACGCTCAGCCGGTATTATATCGTACGAGGGGCTTGATGATCGATACGTGGAAATCACTATATCGAGGATCTCATCTTCGACAAGCTTCTCAGTTACGGTCGAATATCGTTTCGAGGGGCGGTGGTCCTGGTAAGGCTTCAGGAACTGAGTCGCATTTTCCACAGTACGAGCATTTGAGAATTCCACCACGCCCAACGAGTAAGCGGTACAAGCATCGATGGTAGCACTACGCAATTTATTCCCAAAACAACTACGAAGTAGAGATCGACGATCTAGTTAACACTGCTGGTGGAAGCTAGGATTCGCGTGGATTAAGGCGCTTAAGTCTTCGAGTGCTGGTATAAAAAGAAAAGTTGACGCCTGATTTCAGGGGAGGAATTTTCAATTGTAAAATTGAGCTGGCGACTGTTATGAATTAGCGTCGTTTGAGAGTCTTCTGGCAGTGGAGTTGGAGTTAAACTCCCGGGGATGACAATAGTCCGTGACAGCCCAGCGTTAACTGATGTAGCTGATAGGCCCGAATCCGGTGTTACAGGAACTAGATGGGACCATTTCGAGAGGTGAGTAGAACGTCTGAACTTGGAAGGAGTTTGTTTATCTTGAACAGTGTATTCGTCGAAATGCGTGGTGAGATTAAAGCAACGTTGAATATCTAGAGGTGAGAGAGGCAAAGCAGTGACCCAGGCACGCGAGGCAATCTTTCCTACCGTACCAAGACTTAATAGGTTCAGTAGCCTGTTGACCGTGATGAGATAATACTGTTTTACATAAGACCTATTAGTGTATTAAGGACAACCGTACAGATGTACGCGCATGTTGTATGCTACCTACCTATAGATACTTAAGGAGGTATTGTGAAGAGTGTTGTGCTCGGAAAGGTTGTCACCTGACTGACAACAAGAGGTGAGCGCCTGCCCGCCCCAGTACCCAGTACTAGTAGGTACTGTGTAGGTGCCTCTGCCGATTAGGGCTACATACGCTAAACCTATTAAGAGGCCATCAGAGATTGCATACTACATACCTAGTCAAGCTTTGGCCCAAATACAGCCGTGCGTCGACTGCTGTACCGTCTGCCTAACCTGCCTACATGTACCTAGAAGTACGTAACCTAGCACATACCCAATACCGCCTTCTATTTTCTTTAACATCTACCTAGGTATGCATACCCATGCCAGTCGACTCTAATTCTGCCTCCACATCAATCGTTTCGCTGGTTCAACACTGCATACATCGTACCTGGTAGTTAATCACTTACCCACCTGCTTACCTTCATATGCTTGGCTGGTTGGCAAGTGCTAGCAGGCCACCACCAACTGGACAAGCATCATCTTCCGTCTTCATTCTCTCATCCCTCCTGTTCCTCATCCCGCATCATACTCTGGAGGACGCCTTGAAATCGCAGGGAGAAGGTTATCTCAGTAGCTAGAACCAATCATCGACCAACCAGCCGCTTGACAGTGTTTGGTCCGTTTTAGATGAGCGTCTGCGATCTCATCCGTAGATTGTTGACCTGAGTGTTAAGAATTCACCCGCCTGGCACCCCAGCTTCAACAAGAGTCAAGACTTGCCTGTATCATAAGAAATCACCAAGGCAGTGGCGACGGTAGCAAGCATTTCAATTCAACTGTACCTTCCATACCTTCGGGTGCTGGAACGGACTGAAATTGGTAAAGAGTAAACGCGACAAATCAAAACTTGCCATGGCGTACAACGACGATGCTGTACTGGCGAAGCTGTCGTCTCTTACCGAGACGCAAGACAGCATAGTCGGCGTAGCCCAATGGATTATGTTTTATAGGTAAGATAGTGAATCCATTCACCAGGCCGCTATCGTCAGATTCCTGTACAGATTTCCGTCTAGCTTTCTATCCGGCATTATTCATTTTCAGACACACTGACTCTGTTTGCCCCAGGCGTCATGCAGACCATACCGTCCAACTCTGGCTACGGAAATTGAAAGACTCAACTAGTCACAAACGCCTAAACCTTATTTATCTCGCAAATGGTAAGTTTCAGCAGGTCTCCGATTTATCTATGTATTTCAACCACAGCTCACATATCCGTCCCTCCAGAAGTAGTTCAACAATCCAAAGCCCGTCGCAAGGAGGAGTTCCTTGTCTCCTTCTCACCAGTTATAGCCGAAGCCGTTGCTGTTGCTTACAAGGGCGCGCCCCATGATATCCAACAACGCATTCGTAGGGTGGTCGATGTCTGGAGGGATCGCGGTGTATTCGAGGCACCCATTCAACAAGCCGTCGATGCCCGTATTCAAGGTAAGAGTCGTCACGAATAGCATTACCCAGGCTTTCCGGCAAAACATATCATACTCACATTGTGCAGATATCGACAAAGCTCGAGGTTCAACGGCGAAGACTAGCCTCAGCGGCTCCATTTTCGCTTCCGCCTCCTCTCTTCCCACGGAGCTAGCACCCTTGGCTACGCCACAACAGAATGTGTCTAAGCTTCTCTCGAGTACCAAAGGCGCCGTCAAGACGGCTAATACGGATTATCACAGTCTTATGGGCCCTAACAGCACTGTTCCTTCGGCCCCTGTCTACGCTGCACGTCTGAGTGGCCTGATGAAGACCTTGGCCCAGGCCGAGAGCACGGTAGAGCAGTGCGTCAAGGCACGGAGAGAGCTCGTTAATCAGTTGCAAATCCTTCTGGACACGAATCGGAACGCACTGATAGACGACGAAAATGAGCTCGAAAACATCATGCAGAAGAAAATAAAGGTCGAAGAGAAGAAGACAGAGGTGGAGAGGGCCATCATAGCCGGTCTTCCGAATGATGAGCCTTATATGACCGAGAACGAGCAGAACGACCAGCCAGCCGTTGAGCCAGTTAGACCCGAGATCGAGGCCCTCACACCGCCATCGAACGACGAAGAAGAGTTCGAACCGGAGCCCAGCTCAGCACCCGAGTGGTCTCCCGAATTCCCCCCCGAGAACCCGGCACCTTCTCATATTGTGCCTATGCCGCAGGCCTCCACGGCAGATGCTACTTTAAAATCTGACGAGGTAGCATATAAATCTATCGCTTCTTCAGCCAATGGGGCGAAGAAAAGGCGACTAGATGATATCGATGGGTTTCCTGATTTGGGTGGGGATGCTGGCATTGACGCTGATGTAGCAGAGATGCTGCGCAAGGAGAGCAGCAGCAACTGACTGACCTCAAAGACACAAAGGAGCCCTTTGGAACGAATGGCTGGGATACTCTTTCCTCAGTTGGTTCGCTGGACATACCCAGTTGGCGCGACTAAAGTGGGCGATATGTTCACTCTTTGTTTGGCAGGACTCTCGGTTTGACAAAGCCGGACGCGATATGATAAACATTGGTACTTGCCCCTGTATTTCGCGTTGAGATCATCTGCCTATTTGCACCTCGTGAGGATTCGCTTCACGACCCTGTCAGCTAACCTAGCACATTCAAGATACTCGCGTTCATAGCCCATAATTCCGGAAAGCTAATATGCAGCGCAGGAGCTTAAAAAGTACGATGGATCATGGACGGGTATCTAATCATGTATTATGCTCTACTGTGCTTATCCTCATATGAAAGAACTCATGTCTATCTCTCAGATGGATCCAAATTGTATGATGCCGGATTTTGTTCTGTGATAATATCTGCCGTTATGCTGTCATCAGACCACAAAGAAAAGTTTGCAAGCGCACTGCGAATGTTTTGGGTCACCTTTACGTTTGCCCGTCGATCAACCAACGCTGGAGTAGTCATCCGTGGTTCGAATCGTAACTTGTATGCAAGCCATCGTCTTCCTAGACCGACTCGGCTTGGGCCAGTAGCCGCGCTCTCCAGCCATTGCACACCTCTTCAAAGCCGCCAACAACGTCCCGGCATACATCGGCACATTCGCGGTTTTCAAGCCGTTCTCCCCAGTTGCCCTTGGCCAGCCACCTCTCTCCTTCTTCTTTAAGCTCCTCTTCGCGCCTCATCTCAGACACCATCTCCTTAGCAGTTCTTAGCCTCCGTGTGGCGGTAGTAGTGGTCTGTCGGGACATATGCAGAGTGTCTGATAGATAATTCAAGGTTTGTATAAGATCTGATGTAACTGAATGTAACGCGGCCAATGAGTCAAAAGCCGAAGTTGCCGGTCGTGGCATATCATCAGACACAGACTGAAGTAACGGCAGTAAGGCATCTAGAGTGTTTGGGTCAGGCGGCGCCACGAGAGGCGAAAGCAAAGGGAATGTTAGGTTGTGCAGCTGTCTCGTCTGGTGCGCTAGATGTGTGGCTAAAGCGGTATGGGCAGTTATCAACCTATAATGAGATACATCAGTACCCAATGTCAACGGGGGCAATGTTCAACCAAAATTCCGAAAGACTAACCTCGTTGTACTACCCTCCACTCCTGACTGAGAGCCTAGATCTCTCAAGCCGTCGATAACTCGTTTGAATACACCGTCGGCCGGACTGCCCGTATTCTCAGCCCCTCTTCGGGCAAGAGACTCAACTGCATCTATCCTGGCGACTAAGCTCGGGGGCATGCCGGGGGATTCTAGATCGGACTCTGAGCCATATTCGCTGCCGTCATAGGCACTCTCTGTCCGACGGTGACCACGGCCGTTTGGAGAAGGCACATTGAGGCTGGACGGTTTCGCCCTGTTGGAAAGGTCTACCTGGGCTGTGACATCGACACCGCTGTCTCTCACGCCGTCAATAGCTTCGCGTTCCTCATCAGGTACCTCGTAATCATCCCCGTAGTATTCCTCATCGTCGCCGGATCCCGATAGAGCATCGGCTAACTCATCGGCTAGATTTCCCAACCCGTTATCCGCGCCGCCGCCGCTTCCTAAGTCGTGAAACTCGGACTCGTTCATGCTGTGGCGGAGAGGGGTCAGAGGTTCTTGAAGGGAGGACTTGGACTGGCGGCGGATGCTGGGCGACACGTTGGGGCTTGTGTTGAAGTAGCTCGTGTCGATAGTAGAGGGCTGCCGCGAGTGGCACGGTGTGTGCGGTGACCGGGGCATGGCCTTTTCTAGGTTGACTGGCAGCGAACGCGATCAAACGACTGATGCGATGCGCCAGTTCCTGTGTGTCTCGGGGGGACAGGCGAAGTTTTATGTTGGTCTTACTCGACGTCGCAGCAGGTGAGCCAGCAGGTCAAAGTCGTGAAGGCGTTTAGGTTGTTTCCCGGTATACACGTGCAGGTATGGTGTTCTAGTATAGTGTAGTCACGGGGATATATGAGCTCCCAATGTGCAAAGGAACTTATAAGACAACGATTGCACCTATAAAGGTACATATACCTAAGGTTAGCAGACTAGACAGAAACGATAAGGCAGCAGACGAGTACGTTGGCAGGGGTATAGTGACAAGTTACAACAGGCCACTACGCTAAGCCAATCCGATTAGAAGGAGTACCATCGGCATCCGGTTCTCTCACAGCGAAGTTGCGTGCTGTTGTAGAGAAGGGAAAAGAGAATCGTACTTGTCCGAGTGCAGTTTGCCCTGACGAACTTGAGGTGCAGAAGGTACCTACCTACATATGTAGGTACAGGTACCTACTATACCAATACCTTCCTTTGCTGATTTTGAGCAAAACCTTGGGGCTGGATACCTACCAACTGCCCCGTGTAGGTGCTGTCGGCATTAGTGCTGTAACAGGGACACCCATCATATGTTTCAATCTTCACATGCATATGCCTACTATTTCGTCCACGATGTTACAACCCACCTAACATGCGCAGTGGACGACTCACCATTTTCAAACAAGTCTTGAGTACAAATATATATACATATACTTTGCAGATATTGAAACACACATGAATATCTTACTAACTTGGGCACATCCGGCTTTTCAGATTGGATTTTGACACTACCTATATCACAGGTACTTACACGCAGGTACATACTAACCTACATACATATATGTACGCGCTACCCGTATGAATCTTGCCTGTAGAGACCCCACCCCACACATCAGCATAAAGGTGGTACCGTTTACAAGTGGGTGCCAGGCAGGTACAGATATGTACCTCTGTCGAGTATGTACATAGACATCCAGGCATGTGCTACTACATAGGTACATGTAGGTACTGTAGTATGTGGTATTTGGAGGAGAGGCTTTGGGTCAGGAGTGTGACACGGCCGTGAAAGCTTCGACTTTGGGCACCTACCCAGTATCTAAGCTGGATACAGTATACCATAAACCAACCACGCCCTACATATCGACTATTACCAGATCGATTTCTCCGCTTACAACACAACATATCACATATCAGCCTGATTCTTAAACTGTTGCCCTATTGAAGTGACCAATCCAGTGCTAACTGGGCGGGGCAACATGACTTCTTTCCGGGCCTTCCAGCCATCTGATCTGCGTCGATTCGCTAAATGCAACCTCGATCCCTTGACCGAGACTTATGACATAGGTTTCTACCTTCAGTACTATGCGAAATGGCCGTCACTATTTCAAGTGGCCGTCGACGACGATGGGAATATCCTTGGTTACAGTAGGTCTTGATTTGCACACCCCCGGGAAAGAACTTGGCTCTCTGATGCGTTCTAGTCATGGGCAAAACGGAGAGTTCCCCCGATTACTTCAAGCATTCTGAGCACTATCTGCCATGGCATGCCCACATCACCGCCCTCACTGTTGCTCCAGAGGCCAGGCGGACGGGCATCGGCAAGATCCTGACTGAAAAGCTCGAGACCGGCGCCGAGGCTGCCAATGCCTGGTTTGTCGACTTGTTTGTCCGTAAGAGCAACGAAAAGGCCATCAAGTTCTACGAAAGCATGGGGTATAGTGTTTATCGTGTCGTCAAGGACTACTATGGCGACAATGTCAACGACCCCACCGCCCGTGGTGAAGATGCCTACGACATGCGGAAACCCATGTCACGGGACAAGACTCTGAAGCACATTCGAGGCGATGGAAGGAATCACGAGGTCCAGCCCGAAGACGTATTTTAAATCTCTGCTATACCCGGCCTTCCTAAATTGTACCCGCCTTAGCTGCTGATTACATGCCTCCATCCACCAATTGGACGGTGCCAGTCACGTATTTGCTATCCGGACCCAATAGGAAAGCGATCACGCTGCCGACTTCTTCGGCTGTTCCCTGACGGCCAAAGGCCGCTTCATCTTCCGGAGGAGCTCCCCTAACGAGCTTTGCGGGAGTATAATTGTGGATCTTCCAAGCCTTCTCCATCAATGGTGTGAATATTGCGCCGGGAGCAACTGCGTTCACTCGGACCTCGCGATGGCCGTTTTCCTTGGCAGCAGATCTTGTCAAGCCGATGATGCCGTGCTTGCTGGCACTAATAGAAGCATGTGTAAGTGAGACTTCTTCTTGATAAGAACGGTGGATGTTTCCCATGTCAGTTAGAAGTTGACGGGAAACACCGGTACAATAAAAGACAAAGGCTCTAGCATTTATTCTCAGAGCTTTCCGAAGGAAAACACGTCATTGCTTCTTTACACAGTTGAAAAGAGAAATAAAGAAAGAAGGAGTGGGGAGAAAAAGACAAGAAAGAAAAACGAAAATGATAAGGAATTACATACTCGTATGCGCCGTACTTCGCGAAACCTGAACCGATTGTTAGCCTCCAGTTGAATCGCCTACGCCTGGGAGTTACTCGATACCTTTCAGTCCATGGACAGAAGAAACATTGACAATGGAGCCCCCGTCGGAGATCTTTTGCAGCTCAGCCCTCATACAGTACCTATCGATGTGGTTACTACCATCTGTGTCATGGGCCAACAATAGTAACTAGACTAACATTGTTCCCGTCAGGTTGACAGCGATGATTCTGTTCCATTCGTCATCATCCAGGTCCTTTACTTCTCTGACGCCGTGATGTTTGCCGATAACGCCGGCAACGTTGGCAGCTCCATCGAGCTTTCCGAACTTCTCTATAATGCCGTCGATCCACGACTCGACCTCTTGCCTCTTTGATATGTCTACCTTGGTAATTGTGTAGGGAACATCGAGGGGGCTAAAGTAAACCTCTGCCTGCTTTATAGCCTCGGGATCGACATCGGCAATACACACAGTAGCTCCTCGTGCGGACAGAATTTGAGCCGTAGCGAATCCAATTCCGCTGGCGCCGCCGGTGACACCAAAGACCAATCCCGCGAGAGCCATGCTGGAGACGAGACAGACGGTGAGTTCTTTATTGGATATGCGCTACCGGGACAGAAGCTCCCCCTATCAGTGAGATCGTAATTGGACGTGGACGTATTCGGGTACTCGATTTTCGAGATGCTCCAAAAGGTTCCTCTCGGCTCTCCAACACCTCGGAAGTGAAATACATACAAGAATAAACAAAGGTGAGAGGTAGAAAACAGGAGGTGCATGGCCTTTAAGGCAGGTAGCTATATCTACTATCTCATAATCCTCAAACCGTGACACTCCCCCGCGAACCCGATGAACCCCTCTCCTTCGGAATAGTGCACCCTGACTTCACAGGTTCACGGGCCGGCAGTGGGAGATGGAACCCCCAAAAGAGCAGAGAAGCTGAATTGATTGGCGCGGAGTTATTGGCGGTTCCCTGATCCACAGGCCACTGCCTTTACAAGACTCGGTGTTTTGAACCTTCTCGCCGAGACAAAAGCGGAAAGTCTTGGTTCATTGGGGCCTTTTCTGCCTGGGATAATCTTATTGTATCTATCGTATTAATCTACCTGTGGGAGCATGCCTTACCATCTTGCTATCTTGCCGTTTTACCATGTATGAGTGGTTATCTCTACCTACTTATCGCGCAGGGCGGCGCAAGACTCTAACTACCTATATATTATTCGTTTGTCCAGTAGCTACATGTTGAGGTGGGAATGCGGGTTTAGTTGATTCGACAGGGCTCGACAATTACAAGCAAAATTGGGCCTAATTCAAGTTTGGGGTTACAGTCTGTTTCCCATTCTCCCCACAGGATCTGATCTGGATGGAAGTCTGGACTCTGCACTGGCGTCCCTTGGGCCCAGACTCCTAAAATGCTGTACCACCTACAGCTTCGCAGCTTTTTACTCAGCACCCAGCTTCGAGCACCCCGCATTCCGTGTCTCTAAAAGGTACAGCACTTTTATGACTTGTTTACCTTGGTTTCTAATTTGATTGGAGTCTGATTGGGGGGAATGCGGGGCCCCAATTCACTATCCTGTACATAGGCCTTGCCTGTAGCTACGCAGGAGATACCATGTACTGTAGGTTAGAAATAGGTAGGTACTCAACCCCAGACTTGTCTGCAACGTAAGGTGGGGTTGTGTTTGGGGCAACGTGGTTGATGTCATCACTCTCCGGGTACCACAACACTAAGCTGAGGTACGTAGTAACTAAGGTACATAAATCCTACTAGTACAGGTAATCAATACTTTAAGGCAGGTACAGACTGCATCCCAACAATTTACCAGTTCAGTGTAAGGTCTGTAAATGCTGCAGACAGATGATGCACATAACATGTAGGTACAAGCCTACGAGGAGTACCTAGGTAGGTACAAAACTTGAGTATGTAGTGGAAACTTAGGTACCTAGTAAAGCTCGGCTCCTCCTACTTAGAACGTCGGTCAGCCCAGCTAATGGATCAACTCCCGTCCTTCCCAGTTAACGAGATTTGGGTGTTGTTTCTGTTTCTCTCATCACCAAGCATCATTTCATTGTTAGGGTTTTAGTCTGTTCAAAGTTGTCCCTTTATCCTTTTCTCGCGTCTGTACCTCTTAGTGAGTCCATGCTATTCTATAGCTTTAGTATATTATACATATTAGCCAACATAAGTCCTGCTTCAAGTTTCTAATTGGCCGTCTGCTTCGGTCTCTTCTGCCGTGAAGGCCCTCGGTCATCGAGTGATCCGCATAACCTTCGCCTGCAGCCATGAAGCTGTGTCTTTGGCCCATCGTCGCCGCGCTGGCCGCTGCCACCTTTGCCAATGCCTCGACTCTGAACCCTCCTGTATTACCGCTCATCGTACGTAACCCGTATCTCAGCATCTGGCTGCCACATGCCCGAGATGCTCCTTGGAAGAACTGGCCTATGTTTTGGAGGGGGGAAACTGTTGGCTTCGCCATCATGGCCTCTATTCCCGAGTCACAGACAGTATACCCTTTGCTAGGCCGTCCGCAAGACTTCCTCAGCCAAGACAGCTCCAGGTGCGTACATTGAACACAACTCCCCGGTGACCCGCTGGGAAAATGCAGGCGGTGATTGACTAATTCCTCATGGCAGCTATACCATATCGCTCCCTCGATATCATGGTGCAACTTTTGACGCTTCCAGCACAAACCTCACCTACACCCTCCCGGGTTCCGACGTCACGGTTACCTTGTCGTTCCTATCGCCCATCACACCCACGTCCACGTTGAGGCAGGCATTGCCCGCCAGTTACCTCACCTGCTTCATTCAAGGTTCAACTGACGTGAGCCTCTATTTAGACGTGAACGGAGAATGGGTGAGTGGCAACAGGGGAAGTAAGATTCAATGGAAGCTTGAAGAATCCAACGCGAGTCAGGGGCCTAAGAATACACGGCTCAAAACCTGGCAAGTCTCACGGGCCGACCAACTGCTTTTCACTGAGGTAGACGACCGAGCTGAATGGGGTACACTCCATATCTCTGCCCCCGCTGATGTCCAGCACCAGTCCGGGGAATCAGTACGCATCCGCCGGACCTTTGCAGAGTCGGGGACACTAGAAAATGAGATCGATGATTCCTACCGGGGCATCTTCGATGAAGAACCCATCTTCGCCTTTTCGAAGACTTTCAAGTTGGGAAAGAACGGAAGCTCCTCCACTCGCCCCCGTCATGATAGCGTCTTATTCACCTTTGCGCTTACGCAAGATCCCGTTGTTCAGTTTGCCTCCGCTCGAGGATTAACTCTGATGCGGCCCCTGTGGGCTTCGCATTTCTTCACTGCTGGCCAGATGATACGATACCACTACGAGGACTACGAGACAGCGGTCTATCTTGCACGGAACTACGCCGACCAGCTTGCCCAAGACGCTTACGCTTCCGGCTCGCAAGACTATCAGGATATTGCGGCACTATCTGCCCGCCAAGTCCTGGGCGCGACGCAGTTTTCAGGGACTCCCGATTCACCAATTCTATTTCTCAAGGAGATTTCATCGAATGGTAACTTTCAGACCGTCGATGTCATCTTCCCAGCCTTCCCTTTCTTCCTATATACAAATCCTCGATGGCTCGCCTATCTTCTGGAGCCGCTCCTTGAGCATCAGCTGAGCGGCCAATACCCTAACGATTATAGCATGCACGACCTTGGGGCTCACTTCCCCAATGCTACTGGACATGGTGATGGCAACGATGAGTACATGCCAGTCGAGGAGTGCGGTGATATGTTGATTATGGGCCTCGCATTAGCTAACGCTCTAAGAGACGATACCCAGCCTCGTTTTGCTCTCGACGCCCTCTCCTGCACAGAACCACTGGGGCAGGGGCCTGAAAAGAGCCCTCTAAGCATCGATACCTATGGTATGGACAAGAGCTTTACGGAATTGGGGACCACAGGCAAGAAAGCTGCTGTGGAATGGTTGCGCCATTCATACAAGCTGTGGTCTAAGTGGACCGGCTATCTTGTCCGAGAGTCTCTGATACCTGCTAACCAGCTCTGCACCGATGATTTCGCTGGCTGGCTGGCAAATCAGACAAACTTGGCTCTGAAAGGAATAATTGGTATCAAGGCAATGAGTGGAATCGCGGAGATGATAGGTGCAGAGTCGGATGCTGAGTGGTACGGCAACATAGCGGACGAGTACATCGACAAGTGGCAAGAATTCGGCCTCTCAAGAGATAAGACTCATGCCAAGTTAGCATATACTTGGTATGGATCTTGGACGACCCTCTATAACATATTTACCGATGCGCTCTTGTGTTTCCACTTACCTCCGGACAATTCGACGGCGGGCGGACGCAGTAGCTTCGACAATTCGCAACAGATACCCATCGGTAGCACAGCCACTTTCAAAGCTAAGTCAAAAACTTTCATCCCTGACAAGATCTACCAGATGCAGAGCGACTGGTACCATAACGTGCTCCAACGTTACGGATTACCGCTCGATAGTCGACACCTATATACCAAGAGTGACTGGGAATTCTTCGCAGCAGCTGTGGCTAGCAAGAAAGTGCGGACGGAGATTCTGCAACACGTCGCAACATGGGTCAACGAGACAGTGACGGGTAAGACCACATCCATTTTGCAAAGCGGTACTGGCACGAAGATTCGACTGACCATTCACCCGCCTAAACGATTTAGACCGACCATTTACGGATCTATATGAAACCGAAGGCCGTGGTGAATTTCCTGGTATCTTCTTCATGGCACGGCCTGTGGTAGGGGGCCACTTTGCATTCTTAGCATTAGAAAGAGCATGTCGAGGCAAAGCAGCAGAGGGACTTAAGTTCCTAGACGAGTCAACACCCCCGAGTATTGATATTGCTACAGTCTTGGCGGCAGAAGTGGCCGCAAATGAGGCGGGAGAGGTACGAGAGTTGTAACAAGATAAAGCGTACACTGCCTACCTATAGGGGGTGATTGGCTTACCTCGTTGTTGGTGTCTAGGTTAGAGAGTACATACAGGTGAGGCCCACCGTGGTTTTGGATAATATGCCTTACGTACCTACGTATGCCCTAGGCTAGAGGAGGTGGGTGAAGAAAGAGAGGCCGGGAGACGGAAAAAGAGAGGAATTAAGGAAGCCGGAGGGACAAAGACAGGAAAGCATCTAAGTTTTGATAACTTACTTACTTGAAGAGTGAGGACAGAATATACGAAGATGTATGTGACCTTGAGTGTACCTGTCAAACTTACCACTATCTCGGCTCATTATAGCTGTACCTACAGGGCATAATAGTTCTCAAAGGAGCAGTATTAGGTACGCCATAGAATATCTCGTTGTACATTTGGAAGTTCAAGGTGTTTCTCTGTTGGCAGGGAGGCTCAACTGAGTATTGAAAATACATATATACGAGTACCTTCAAGTTAGATACGTACCTATATGTATGTAAGCGTACCTACACAATAGACCAATACCTACATAATATAAAAACTTAGGTGCATACTTATCTCAGTAACACCATGATTTTATCCAATGGTCCATAGCAGTAAATGATATATAACTTTGAGCAAGAAAATAAAGCCGGTACAAACGCATCTATACACATACTAGTACCATACGCAAAAAAGTGAATACCACATTAGTTACATGTATCTTCCTACCTTATGCATCTTGGTAGGTGGTTTTAGCCAGTAGATACCTACTAGGTACTGCCTAGAACACGTGTACCTCGGTACATATCTGTATGCACCTGCCTTTAGGTATCCGCAGTACAGTAGGTATAGGTAGGTACCTACATATGTACATGTAGGTAGTCTATGCCTTCAAAAGTGGGTACATACCTCAGCTACGTAGGTATACGGTACACACATTTGCTGTATGCAATTCGATTGGCCTACGGAGTGAATAGGCCACCAGGCTTGAAATTTGCCTCCATTGTGTTTTTGAGCTTTCCTTTTTCCCTTGGCGAATGCACCAACCGAAGGCTTGATAAAGCGGATCAAGAGGCCTACTAGTCGGGTAATCAACAGGGCCTAGGTCAGTTCACCAGGCCCCTCCGCGGCTACGCTAAGCTCAGTTTGTTTGTTCCCTTCAAACTGGTAAAACCTGCCTACATAGTAGAACCTGATAAAAAGTACTGTACTGCTGGCTGGCAGAGCCTTGCCTAGCCTCCTTCTACCTGTACTTCGTCAAATTTCTCTCCTTTCTCTCATTCAATATTTTCTTTCACACACCGCGACCGCGACCGCGACCGCAACCACAGTTCATCCTCATTCAAGTCAAGAATTCTGAATTCTCATATCTCAGGAATACCGTACGGTATGATGTTCTCCCTATTCAGAATTTTGACTATCTCATCCATCTGCTCATCAATTCCCACTTGATTCCATCCGCCCCACTGTTCACCACGCCTGCACACTATCCCATCCCATCAACTATCTACACTTCGTACAGCACGTACACTAAGCGCCTTCATTTGCATACCTAGGTATAAAATCACTGACTTTGCATAGCTTCTGCTCAATAGCACACAGGTCCTTGCCCAACCATGGCAACTACGGCAATGGACTACGAGACGGCAAACGGCGATCGTTACGACGGTGAGTTTTGTTGCACCACTCCACCTCGCCTCATGCCTAGCCTCGCTTCCGCTTATTGACTATTGCCACCGCAACAGATGATGGTCCCCGCTATGACCGTGACCAGCGCAGCGCTTCGCCTCGAGCATCGCGCGACGACGGCATTGACACCTCCCGACGTCGATCTGTTTCCCCTGGCCATGGTCAGGATCACCGGTTAGCAACTCTGCTCCAGATATGCATCCGCCCAATCTTCCGACTTATGCCGCCTACTGACATCCTTAACTTAACAATAGTGCCCCAAAGGACGATAATGGCAAGGACGAAGATGGTTCCATCAACCCAGGCTCTAACCTCTTTGTCACTGGAATTCACCCTCGTCTCACCGAAGCAGAAGTGACCCGACTCTTTGAGAAATATGGTGAAGTCGAGAAATGCCAAATCATGAGAGATCCCCATACCAAGGAGTCTCGGGGCTTCGGCTTTGTCAAGATGGTCACATCCGAACAAGCAGATGCTGCTAAGGACGGCCTTCAGAATGAGGAAATCGAGGGCAGAACTCTGAGCATCGAGAAGGCTCGACGTGCCCGCCCACGAACTCCTACTCCCGGAAAGTACTTTGGTCCACCCAAGAGAGGTCAGTCTTCAATTACTCCAGCCTCGATCTGCTATACTGACTACGATCTACAGATGGCGGACGTCCTCGCTTTGACGACCGTCGCCGAGGAGGTGGTTACGGTGGCGGCTATGGTGGTGGTCATCACTACGGCGGCGGTGGCTATGGTGGTCGTGATGACCCTTACCGCTATCGTGGTGGAGGTGCGGGCTACGATCGCCCTCGTCATGATGATCGTGGTGACCGTGGCTATCGTGAGGACCGTGGCTATGATCGCAGCTATCGCGACGATCGAGGTGGCTATGGCGGCGGTGCCAGTAGTAGGGAGGATCGTGGCCACGAGCGTGGATACGAACGTCGTGATCGCGGCGAAGACGGCTATAGTCGTGTTGACCGCTACGGTGGGGGCCGCGACGACCGTGACAGATACGGCCCTCGCGGTGGTGATGATAGACGTGGACCTGGTTATGACCGAGATAGATATGAACGCCCTGATCGAGATGCCGCGCGAGCTCCTCGCGAGCCGGCTGCCTCTGGATACGGCGAACCCAGCGCTAGAACTGACGCGCGCGAACCTTATGCCGGCGCCCCCTAAGTGAGCCCGGCCTGACCGCTCGAGAGTCCGTCGCGGCTGCTACTGCTGCTGCTGGTCCACCGTTCCGCAGGTTTCGTCGTTCACCTGGCATGGGGTTCATTGAATGATGGCCATCATCTATGACCTCGTCCACCTCGTGCTTATCTTGGGCCTGCGTGTCCAGCGGGCACCATAAAAAAACTGCGGCATTTGGAGTTTATTTTCGGAAGGGATACAGGGATGGAAAAGGCTTTCGAGTAGTTCTGCTTTGCTAGTTTTTCGTTTGTTTCTCCTTTTTTCCGTTCCTCGTATTTGTCTGGCCCCTCTCTCGTTCTCTCATTATTCGTTTCCTTGCTTCTCGGTTGTTCAGTTCGACTTCGGACATTCTTGTTTCTACAAAAAGGAGGGAGGAGAAACGAGGAGGTTGCAAGGGTTACCTCGGGCTGCTTGTGCCATTTGCAGCCATGCTGTTTTGTTACAGGAATCGGCCAGGGATTCTCTAGGAGGTGCATCAGGTCAACTTTGCTTCGCGCACGTACGCCCTCGCGCAACACATGCACTATAAGCACCTGCACCCACCCCTTGGATCCATCTTCACGCCACGAAAGCCCATTCCCCTGTTCTCCGTAGGATGGGAGTCGGCGGTCTTTCAGCCTGTCACGTGTATCATTATTTCTTCCGGGGTGTTCTTTTCGCGCGAGATTGACGAGCATGACACGACTGAGCCAGCCTTCAGCAACGTTTGGCCGGAGCAGATATTCGAGACAGCTCTGCATTGATGGTCCCGCAAAATGCAACACATAATTGATCGCAAATTCGCAAAAGGTGCAACATTGAAATCGACTCGACTCTAATCCCGTAAACTACCATTACCATTACCATTTGACATACGCCCTAAAAAAGTCGCTCTACAGCCAGCACAGACCAGAAGTCCCGTCATTCGACAGGTTGCTGTATTGTATGACGAGAAGTATTGGCCACTGTAACACTCTGGGCCTTTAGCGTGCGCGAAATTACACTTTCAGATTACACCAGCCCTGTGTCTGACGCCTTGGCATCTAATCCTGACCAAAGCCATTGGACCTTCTCTCCAGCAGGTAAAGTGTTTCCCCTCCGTTACAGACTGCTAATAGATGTTTGTCACTTGCGCCCCTTCCAAAAATAAAAGGTAGGACATGAGGTATTGCTACGAGTACCGGGTTGGGGCTGGTATGTATGCCGAGGGCGCAAATCGCCCGTGTGCAGATGCTGACAAAGCATTCCTTCCGTGTCTCCCGTTCCTCAGTCCCTGCCGTATGCGATGCTCGTCAATCCGAAATCCCAAATCTGCCATGGTCCTATTGTCGCCGGCGGATAAGTCACCCAATATATTGATAACCCGTATCAACAGGTGGGTATGCGAAGTGCGAAAGAAAGGCAAAAGAAAAAAGAGAAAAGAGAAAAAAAAAATTAAAGATTAACGATTAGTTGTTTCCAATGCCAACAGCTTCACAAATAATCAAGTGTATTAGTTTCCGTTTTCGTCTGGAAAGCGAGGTGAAGTGCTCAATTGCGTGTTCGACTGGGCGTGGGTGTCCAGCATGTGACAGAAGTGGGTAGTGGCTATGTAATAGCTTTGTCTCAGTTCAACTGGGTACGCTCAAAGGTTGGTGGTTACTGAAAACGTCCACCATCAGGCGTGACGGTTGGCCGGAAAAAGAGCTGTCTAGACAAAGCTTTGAACCTCAGGCTCCTATCCTTAGGGGGGTTCCATAGGCGTAGGTGTCCCAGCAGAGCTTGTTTTGTTCTATTTACTCTCAATCTCCCACAGTAGAGCTCATGGCGGCTCGTCTAACCTCGTGTGTCTGACCTGAGCGAACTGTCTATAGGATTCACTACATCGAGAAAACCGAAATGAGCAAGTCGAGTAGTGCCGCTGGCGATGGATCGCTAGCCGAAGTGAGACGTTTAAGAGCGAAGCTACTTCGACTTCAGGCATACCTTGCCGTGGCAGAGTACGACCTCCAACAATTAGGCTTCAATTTGAATGGTATGTACAACTCGAAAATTTGCATGCGAATTCGCCTTTTCTTATAGGAAGTTCTTGCATCTGAGGGAGTTAGCACTTGCGCTAACGCGTGTGGGTGACAAAACAGCTGCTCGGAAGGAAGGCTGGGTGACCCGACGTGCGACACAACGCCGGGAAGCAAGGGAGAAGAGGAAGGCTGCTAAGGAGAAGAAACTTGCTGAGGGCCTTGCGGTGAAAGAACGAGATCGTCAGGACCGCAAGCTGCGCGGAGAGGCAGTGACACCATCACCAACGCCCTCCGAGGTAGCGTATCAGAGGCGTAAGGCCGAAGCTACGAGAGAAAGGCGCGCTACGGGCCTCCGCAACCGTGTGCGAAGGACGGAGCTAGAACTTCTTGTTGCCGCCGCCATGGGCAAGCAGTGCCGCGAACGCACTATGGCTGACCACTCGGGCTATGAAGTGCGCCGCCCTGAGTCGACCTCCTCTGCCGTGAAGAGTACGCCGATCCAGACGGGAGCCGAGGGAAAGAGGGCCAAAACGAAGAATGGGGCCCAAACGAAGGCCAAGGCCGATATAGTCCGCGACATGCTTGCGCCCCTCCTCGGGCATACTCCCGACGTGAGTTCAGGCACCGAGAGCAGTGACAGCATCAGAGGTAGGAAGAGAAGCAAGATTTTTAAGAGCAAAGGCAAGGGAAAGCTCCCGGGCGGCTTCGCGAAAGCCTCGTTCTACTACGATCCGGACGCCGGCATCAGTGAGGAAAGCGACACTGAAATTGAAAACACGGGAGTAACCATTGACGGGCTCGGTGGCCTCGGCCTCGACGATGTCGATGACGGGGTCCTAGCTACACTTCATGACACGCTAGTGGTGCCTCCGGTCGAGGGTCGGGATTGGGCAGACACGATCTTTGCAGAGATTATATCAGGAGAAACCACTGTGGTGCCGCGTCCAACGGCCTTTCAGGCGGTTCCGACACCGTCTCGAGAAGAGCTGGTAAGAAACGCACTGAAGCACTTCAAGTCTTCCGACCCACTACCGGCCGGTAGAAGCCGACAATGTGAGCCAAATAGGGCCCTTCCCGCTGATCCCAGGTTGTACGATGCGCGGTACTGGTTGAACAGCACCAAGGACAACTATGACGCCACATGGGTCCGAGCTGTCCTTGACCACACAGCGCAGACAGAGACAGAGGCCGAGGTAGAGACGGGCTTTATCACATGGGAAACACAGGAGAGAAGGTTTCCCCGCCTCGACCAGCGCCTGGCTTTGCAAGACGTTAGCCCGCCGAATCTCATGATATTTGATCCTGCTACGGTCGACACACAGGTCTGGGATCCGCTCAACAGGGCCATTTCGGAGCCCAGAACCGGCAAGAGGGCTCCGTTGAAGCTGAACCCCATCACGACTCTCTCGCTCGCACGGTGGACGACATCTGAGTATGGCGGGCTACCTTCTCGGATGCCCCTCCAGTTGCCGGACAACCCATCGATTGATGATAAGAAGCGGCCGCTCCCATCAGCCGCTCTGGCTCATCCCCGGGTCAGAAAACCGAAATCTATGTATCCTGGCCGCCACAGAAGGGAATCGGTGGCACAACCAGGCACTAAAAAGCCGTCACCTGTGGCCTCCATCCATTACCCGCTTAATTCGCCTGCCGTGACGTCGATTTCTGAGTCAGGTCAATATGGCCACAGCAATGTCGCGGCTATAGGTCTCACACCTACAAGCGAATCTAGGCCTAAAATTCGGCCCGCACCTCCTGGTCCTCCTACACCTTACCCGAGACTTCCAGATACGCCAACGGTGGCACTGTACCCCAATATTGTGGCGAGTGATGGCGAAGAAGACGGTCGCGAGAGAGCAAAGGCGGAGGTAAAGTCGGTACCTTCCACAAAGTCTCCAGTAGTTCCGCGTATGCCAACGATCAGCAGGAAGCGACCAGCAAGTGACAGTGTAGCCGAACTCTCGTCCGGCGTCAACAGGCCAGAGAGAACAGAACGGGCGACGACCTACGTTCAACCTAGTGTTGCTGATGCTAGTGACAACAGCATCAGCGAGTCAGACAAGCGCCCACGGCGTAGCCGGAGTTACGACAATATGGTCCAGGTAAGCGGAAGCGGAGATGCCGACGTAAATACGGCCTCGAACGACTCTATTTACGCGAGTAACGAGGGTAAGGCAGGCTCATGGCACACGACCGCCGAGTACGACGTGGAGGACTTACAGTCGGTGCACCCGTCTGTGTTGCGCGAGTATGCCGAGGCGCGCACGGAGCTCAGGGCCGTCAACAAGGCTAACACAACGGAGTACGCGCGTGCTAAGGAGCGGTTCGGCCGCGCCCAGAGCCAGTTCAAAGCCGTGTTGAAGAAGGAATCTACCGCCAAAGAGATAGCTGCAGCGGCAGCAGCTCACGATGCGGGCAACGACGACGACGACGACGACGCAGCCGACGAAGAAAGGCATCGACGACTTCGGGAATTAATGGGACAGTCGTCTCCTACCACGCCTAAAAAGACGGAGAAGTTCATCCCCGGTCTCTCAACTTTGTACAGTGCTCCTTCCAATAGTACCAATGTCAACACTACTAGAAAGCGCCCCGAAAAATCTGTGAGGTTCAATATAGCCAAAAATATCGAAGATGTCGAGAAGCCTAGGTCCACCGGGCCTCGACCCAGGACTAGTGATGGTAGCGGCATTGTTGGTGCTACACAGCGCGCGATTAGGAAGTTAGCGCTTACGAAGAGGAGGCTTCAGACGCTGTAGGTTAAGGTCAATGTCGGATGATTGACCGGGATGGATTTGGGCCGTGTATGTGTGTACCATTTCGAGGTCTACCTCTCTTGTGCGGATGGTTTGGGCGTGAAGGGGAGAAAGTAAAGTGAACTGCTCACTCTCTGCGTCGACAAAACGTATGATATTAGATTATTTGATTCATTTGATGTGAGAAAACTGTTGGTTCACTTTGTCCTACACAGATCTACAATTTTCTCTTCAGCTGTCGCTAGACTTCAACAGGCTTTTTATCGGCAGGGCAACACTACCTAAGATATAGGTAAGTACACGTAGTATAGACGCATAGTCGCGATCCTGGTGTAGGCTGGTGTAGGTCCAGTATTTGTAGAGCCACAGTGTCATTCGCACACGAATTAAGAATGCCTTAAGTCTTGGATATTTCTCTGCTTTCATGTTCTTGATGCCATGTTCAAAGAAGTTCAAGCTACCCCTTGCGATATCAATATCGTTATATATGCATATGCATGTACATGTACATGTACTACTTCGAACATTTCTTCATTCATTACACTAACGTCGTTGCTCATCTTTCTCATTCGTGTTCTTGCGTCCTAACAGGTTGAGCGCCGATAAGCCAACCGACGCCCGACGCCAGCGTGCCAACAGCCGCCTCTCTCAACTGATCTCTCTTCCTCGTGCGCTGCTGCCCACCCGATTCACCACCCTCCGACTCCGTCACTCTTGATTGCTCGCTGCGCTGCAGACTCGACAGGGCCGAGAAATTACGTTGTGCTCTGGATATGCTGGCCCTGGACAGATCAAAGAGAGACATAGGCGCCTCCTCGACGTGTCTTGACGACTTGACGCCACTTCTAATCACGCCGGCGGGCACGGTACTGCTGAAGGCGCCAGGCATGGCTTGTAGGTCGCCCCGGTCATCCCACGCTGACTCTTGTGCTTCTTCTGCCTTGACGGCGGCGTTGAGCTCTTCCTCGCACTTCCGAAACACATTCAAGATTTCCTGCAAGGTAGCAGGTGGCGCGACACGAAGCGCAGTAGAAAGACACTCGATCCGCTGTTCTAGGTGTCTTATATCCAGGTTGCCACTGGCTGTCCCGATGTGTGTTGGCTTCACCGTCCGGGCAGTCCGGCGGTATTTACCTGCCTGCAACGCGGCTTTCCAAGAGTACTCATCGTTCTTCAGGCTAGAGTCGGCCTCCGCCGCAAGTCGGTTTACTACATACGAGTAGGCAGTTTCAAAGTCATCCTCAGTCAACGCGGCATCTACGCACATTGCCGTTATCCGTTTTCGAGTGGTATCATGGTGAACAGTAAGCACCTGTCCAGATTCAATTTTGGGTTGCCCAGGTTTCCCGCCAGTCAGAAGACCAGCATCAACCATGCTGGACCCAATCTCAAGGAAATCCTGCACATTAGTATAGCTCTTGGGGTTCTGTTCTAACACCTTCCCAATGATCGATACCGGATCCGCGTGGACTCTTAAGACTACAGGAGTGAATGGCTCTCCTTTCTTTAGAACAAGCCGATACTCAGACAGGCCATGAGTGGCCTTCAAAAGCGCTTCTATGCGCCTAGCTGCAGGGTGCGATTCTGGTAAAATTGCAGGAAACGCGTGGGCACTAGAAGACGTGTTAGTACGGGCTTGATTAGTAGTAATCACGAATTGAATGACCTTACATGTCGTCGCATTTCAAAAGCCCACCTCGCCCGCGATGCGGGTTGGAAGCATTATCGTATGCTTCCATCGCTGCTGCTACGGTGGTTTCTCGTAGCACCTCATCGCTTAAAGGTCTTTCAGGGGGGTCTTCATAGATGGACCGTGCTAGAGAGTACCCTGTCCATGCATGAGTTACACGACCTAGACTGAAGTAGTTTGCTTAACTCACGTGTATTGGTCAAGAATGTCTTGAGGCACTCGACCTCTAGGAATTCCTTCTTCAGCTGACCGAAAACGCCATGGATACGAACGTCGCCAGAGCCTAGTGCTTCTTCAGCACCCCAATCACGAAGCCAGAGTAGCTCATTTCTAGCTCGAATCCAATACTTGTCGTCATTCGCTGGTCCTTTGGTGCCAAATGAACGGATAAACCTTAAAGCTTCGATTTTTTGTTCCCTTTCATCTTGTAGGAAAGCTAATTCCCCGGCCCTTCGCACACTACAAGGCGCCCCGGCTTTGGTGAGTATATAAGCACTTAATGTCAGGACATGCAGAAGTTGAGTAGAGGTTGGGCTCGGCTTGGTAAGATAATTCGATTCGTCAAGTAGGTTGTTTCGCATGAGCGAAGCACTTCTTTCTGATACAAGCCTCTCGCCTTCTGGTTCTGTATACGGCGAAAGTAGAGAGGAAGCTACTTGCAGTGTCGGGCAGGCATCCTGGTCGAGGAGGGACATTATTTTGGCGATGATACTGTTAACCCCCAAGAGTGCTTCCACAGAAGCTTCTGGTATCAAATAGGCTGCAGCGAGTGCCGCTCGAGCATATCTTCGCTCTAAGATTCCCTGTTCATCGTCATCCAGCCATTCTGACGCATAATCTCCGAGATCAACATCACTTGGCCCGTCCCACTGATCGATAGCCTTTACGGCGACTTTCCACGATAGAGAAGCTTGCGTAATGAGCCATTCAAGAACATGTTCCCAGGCGGGACAAGCTACATGGCTGGCAAACTCAGATCCTTCGGGGGTTGACTTGTCAACAGATCGGTCCCATCTTGCGTCATTATACAGCCATGGGCCAATCAATCCACGGAGGTCTCTTCCCACGTGCGGCAGTTCCTCCTCCCGAAGGCCCGTTTGCGACAACAATAGGGCAACTGCGGTCTTGTTGTCTAAGCGCTCAAAAGACTCGAGAGACAGTGTGATAGGCTCTTGGGGGTAATACTCGTGGTTACGACGTAGCAGGGGCAACAAGACCGAGGTCATCCAAGTACGTACGCAAGGCGCATGTTGCAGAAATGGCACCATCAGGTCAGGAAGCTGGGTGAGAAGGCCGGCCTCCTGGTCCACGCGATTTGCACGATGGATCAAAAATAGCGATAAGGGGTCTTCTAAGGCATCCTTGGGGGCATTATCCCAGGAAAGTGGGAGCAAGCGCAGGCGCCGGATTTTCTTAGTTGCCTCGGTATCGGTTACGTCGTCGACGGAAGAAGAGTCGTATTGGGCGGACAAGTCAGGTTCTGAATAAAGAGCACCAGATTCGATGTCCTGTATGAGCTCTACATACTCACTCGACCGGAGTGTCTCAGGGAGACAAGTGAGGAGTATTCTTAATAAGAGTTCCGGCTGCAGAACACTGGGGTGGTGAGTAACAAGAGCTTCTAAGCTCTGGATGTCGGATTTGGTAGCGAAGTGAACGGCCAGTAGGAGGACTCTCGGCGGAGACAGGGAGGCTGTCATTTTCAAGGATACGAACGCATTCTGTCTTAGAACGAGTATGCGTTGATTAGACGGACAGGACAGGCTAGTCGTACAGATTGTTACGTTTTAAGGCGGGCCGATATGACTATTGTCGCAAAGCCAAGAGGGAGGGCACAGAGAGCTTTCAACGTGTTCGTGAAATGATGTAGTTGGCAGCAGCCACAGTTACGTGGGGTGCGGTTATGGATGCGGTATGGGGTTATCATATCCTTCTTCCTATGGCTTTGTTGGTAAAGAGGCCAATCAGTAGTGATTTAAAGCTTACTAGGTGTGCTTATACTCGCGCCCGCGGTGACTATAACCAAGTCCATATTAGCACTTCCATTCTTAGAGGTACCCACTTAAATCGAGCAATAACCAACGACGTCCAGTCCGAACCACATCAACTGGCCGTCCTTCACATAATCAACCACGACGCCGCCGACCTGTCCAGCTCCCATTGAGCGCTCATCGAACCCCGACACTTGGAGCCCATCGAACCTGCCGAGCGGCTCCTCACACGCAATTTGCCATGGCCTCTGGATACGGCTTGACAGGAGGTCAGTTCGCCAGGAAGGAGAGACTGTCCGGCCAGTCCCTTCAGCCGACCGACAATTAGCAATTGGCATGCACTAACCCACGCAATTGACCTTCGCAGGCCCCGGTCGGTGCTTCCCTTTCTGGCAAGAGGTTCTCGCCTGTTACGTCGTCAACACATCCGCCGAGGATGACTCGGGCAAGAAGAAGTGCGCTCCCGTACTGGAAGACTACTACGAGTGCCTACACCACAAGAAGGAGGTCAGTCCTGTTCCAGAACTCCTTGCCATTTTGCCGGACGGGCGAACAAGGCAACAGTGTTAGCTAACTTGTCTGGCCAATGCCGGCGATAGGCCGCGAGAGTCAAACAATTGCAAGCCGCCTACCGAAAAGCAGAGGCTTCGTCAGCCCGAGACAATGCCCCGAGTGCCGGTCAGATAAGGAACTTAGGCTTGCTTGACAAGGAGGAGGATACCAAAAAGGTGCTGGGGGCATGATAAAGGATAAAGAACGAAGGCCAAAGGACCCGAGCGGTCCGTGTATACCATTTCTCCCTCGATCAACACGTGTACATACTATGTGGATTTAGAGTGGAATAGATGGTAATTGATTCCACCAAAGAAGTAAATTGGTGCTATGGTTGGGCTTTCTATTAAGCTTCAGGGCTTGCTCTCCCTAGTCAACTGTAACCCGGCAGACTCCAATGCTCCGAGCAGACTTGCTGTATCTAGATGCAGTGAAAACGCTGCCAAAAGTCGAGTTGATCCTGGCTGCTCACCTCGACCACTGCGGCTCTAGCAAATCCTCATCTCCTAGTTTAGATCTACTATTGAGACTAGTCATTGTGGCTTCAAAGCGAGCCTCGCTGGACAACTAGGTTTTCTATTAAATCCAGATTAAACTATACAAGGTTGGACAATTCAACTGTTATCTGTGCACAGGGTGAAAAGGAAGGGACACTGATAGAAACACTGGCATATCCGGCTCTCATTATAAGTGAGTAATGTTCTTAGTTATCCAAGGACCAAATGGTGTTTCAAGGTGTATTAGAGAACTGAGTACCTAACTTGGGTAAATTTCAAACTAGGAATATGGTAAATCTTCGTAAGTTAGTGATATGCAGCAATGTTTGTGCTTTCTTTGCTGGAAAACACGGCGGGCTGGTATGGAACTGAACCGTTTAACGACAGGTTAGGTGACCGTACTAGATATGTGCTCGTGCTACTTATAACCCTTTCATCTACATATACCCATGGTGGTGGGTTTGTATGGTGCTTAGGTACGTACGAGGTAAGTACTTGTAGGTAGACACACGTAGGAGTATATGTTCAGGGCAGGTGCAGGCGCAATATCTCGTTATTTCGAAACTTCCATGCCCTTTCCCAATGCTCAATGGGGAGGCAGGCGCTCATTGACTCTCCTGAACGCACCATTAAGCACTTGCCCATTTACTGTATTGGGAACTCTTTTTCATCTCATCCGTTCGAACTCTCCCCAATTATCATACTGCCACTCAAGATTCTTCTCCAGTAGTTGAATCTCGGAAGTACCCATTCGCCTCGGGTTACCGTACTTAACCCTATGGCCTCCTAGCACGTCCAACCAGACAGAACGATTCTCTCACTCCCGTTGTTGTTACGAAAATATATTACCTTGGTGTCCGGTTTCCTCCTATCGCGTTCAAAATGCCGTATTTCAGAGGAATCGAGCTTTTTATCCATGCCAGTCTCGAAGCAAGACAGATACCCGAATATCCCCACCCCGATGCATCCTCCGTCAGCCTTCCGAGAACCGCCACGCTCCCGGCTATCTGCGATGCCTACACAGGGGCTAAGCGAACATCGATACGATCAGGATCCGATGCTTCAGCTGCAGCTGGCGAGGTTGACCCGACCCGTCAGAAGAAGCTTAATCCGCGTATATCTGTCTACATTCCCTCCTTGCCAGGTATGTTTGCCTATATTCCGCAGTACCCACCGCCAGACAAATGCTTATTGTGCCATTTTTAGGCGAGCAATTTTGGTTGCGTTATCTCGTCACACAATCCCCGGCGCCGTCACGGGTCATGTTCTTCAAGATGACCATGAATGGACGTTATATTTCGTCCTGGGGGATTAACACCGATGTTCGCTGTACAGGGAGCGTTGTCCGAGCTCTTTACAAGCCAGGAGACCTTTGGTCAGCCGCATATGATCAGGACGACCCGGACTTTACTGGAATAGAGACGCGATATTTCCATTTCATGCCTGGACTGGAAAAGAAATCTATCGCTGACGACGGAGGTCTCATCGAAGTCCAGGTTTTTCGATGCAAAGGACGGAAGCGTATCGCCCCTATACTAGATCCCTATCGCAATCAGGAACGCTACGGAATTGCGTAAGTATACGATCCCTACCTCAACCTCGTTACTATAGCTTTCGTTCCAGTTGGCTAATCTTGCGAGATATCTCTCCGTAGTTCCCCTAGTGGCGGTATTGTTGACAACCCGGAAGATGCTACCTACTACAACTATTACTTGGTTGATCCCAAAGACGCCCCTTACGCTACTTTCTGCTTCCACTACAGGTCAATGAAATACCTGAAGCAACTGAATCTCGTCCCGCAGCTAGATCTCAGCATGTCGCCCTCGTCTAAAAGCCCTTGTCATACACAAGGAAGATTCTCTAAACAAACTCCAAGATCTAAGAGTCCGTTGAAGCTGGATATCTCGTCTCCCCTACCTCGACGATCAGGATTCGGTGCCGACACACCAGCGTTACAGGAACCTAATAACACTACTGACGATGAGGACGAAGATAAGACAGCGCACGGGGGAAATTGTAGCCCAGGGGAGTACTATCTGAACAGTCCAACTGCGTTTTCACCTTCCTCCCCGAGTGACGTAGTTAGCGAAGATTTTACCAAAGCTCTCAGCAGTGAATTCCAGACGGAGACCCTGTATCGTCCCCTGCCCGAGGTTCCAAGCTCTCAGTCGCGACCTCAATCCGCCTCGTCACTACGGTCAAACTGTCCTTCACTGACACCGTCTCTGAGGCAGTATGTTGAAAGCGAGGATTTTGATAACGAGGAGATCAGACTGAGCACGGCACAACCACTACTAATCCCTTCAGAATCGATGCAGGCCATGGAGCTGATCAGTGCTGGAGCCGACGAGGCGGCGTCGGTTTCAGACTATGCACTTTCTTCGCCGAGTTCTACGGAAGCTTCTGGTTCTCCAAAGTTGCCTTCTCCGGCAGGTTATATTCCCACCACAGGCAGTGTCCTGGAGCGGCATCTCAACCAATATGACTCCCCACTGGCAAGGTCGTCTCCCTCCACAATGCCCAACATTCCGTCTCCCAGCACCGGCAGCCCACGAAGCAAGACCAAGCCGGAGCAGCGAACTGGTATTCTGAACTTGACCGAGGCGGAATGGCTTCGTCATCCCCCATCGCCTGTAAAGGGTGGGGAGGGCCATGGAAAAGATCCGTGGAGCCGCCGTCCCAGAACACAACCTACACGGTCGTCTCTGGATGGGGCTTTGCGTGGGTCCAATCATGGCCCTGAGAATATGGCGTCTTCCGCTTCTCCCAGGAGAAACAGCGTGGATACGATGGACCAAGCCCCGGTGGGTAACTGGATATGAGAGGTAAACAAAACGCCCACCCACCAGTATGGCTGCAAAGTCCGCCGGCAAAACGGCGAGATACTACGAAGTCTAGCGAATGTCATGGATTGCGCAAAGGAGTATTTAGGGTGAAATATGGCTGTAATGAACTTTTCACCTTGCTATTACCAGCTAATGAGAGGACACGGTAGATCGCAGTCACTCTCTCTGTACACAAGAAATACAGGTGTTGTAGATGTAGCTGCGTGTACTGTAATTTCCCTTGCTCTTTTACACTGCTCCTTTTTATTTCATACATCTTTCAGTAAAGAGGAAACGATAGCTTTGCTCAATAGAGGGTTCTCTGAAGGGCCGACTATCACTGCACTAGGCCTCCAAGTCTATAAGATCGATCTCTGCATGTTTGCCGCTTCTTCTCTTCGCAGCCGGGGACCATTCCACGCTGTTCTTTCTTTTGCTTGGTAGCTGCCTAGCCGCTGTCTTTTTCATGTAATAGTCCTTTAGTTTCTCAACATGTTGCTGCCTGACCTCTCCGAATTGAATGGCCAAGCGGTGCTCTATTGCTTTTAGCTTAGATGGTGGCTCAATAAACTAGGTGAAAGAATTAACGAGCCATCGAGCTATGCAGGTTATCCCAGGTTCACTCACCATTCCTTGGTCCAGCGCTTGAATGGCGGCGTCCTGACAGTCGTCACCAGGCTTGAACGGCACGCCATATAGTCGGAATTGTGCCTGCCACCACCAATGGTTTCTCGCAGGGCCCAAACCGATAGCCGCAAGGCGTATGGCTCTGGTGGATTCGCGCGGCTTATGGCCCGGCATGTAGCAGAGTCCGCTCTCGTTGTATCGGTACTTTCCAAGTCCTGCGTAGGGCCGAGTAGGCATGTTCGGGTCGACTAGTTGGCGTCTCGCGTACTCGAGAAAGGTGGTCGGGGTTGCCTCGCTTTCGTACCGCTGGAGGAACGCCAGGTCGTCCTCTAGTGTCATGTTGATGTTCTTGTTGACCCGAATTGACCCTTTTTGAATAATTACTTCATGGGCCGAGGGGTTGCTTTCATTGAGTAGGCGCGGCCTTCTTGCCGGGTTATAATTGCCTCGAGAAGGGGCGATGCTAAAGGTCGAGGGTTATTGAGTAGGGATTGTTGGGGGTTCAAGTGAGTGAGGTGGAAAGGCGAGGCAGAGACTGCGCTAACAGTTTACCTCTAATTGACCTGTGTGTTGCTTCACAGCCTGATCTATCGTGTGTCATTCATAGGAGATACTGCTTGATTGCCATGGGGTATTGGTGTGTCCAGCCAAGGTCGAACCCATTGTCAAGTACCCGGCATAGGTACTAAGCAGGTACCTAACCATGTATAAGGTTGGTTTATGTATTCTACAGGTACAGTTTAGTGCAGGTAAGCTATTTTAAATTTATTATACGAAGGTTTATAGATGATTATTGACAAAACTGAATATATGATATACATAATCATAGGCAGCCCTCATCACGAACGGACACCCCACCCGGGTTGTTGGAGTTGAATAAAGAGCTAAGAGTGGCTGACCTGCTGCAATATTCAACTCTTCATCATAACGCAATTGCTTTATCTCAGAGACACTATTGTAAAGACAACTAACGTAGGTATTGAACCGGGCGTTGTTGATGAATTACATAACGTCCGCAAGGGGATAGCTGAGGTCTCAAAGGGAAAACCCAAATTACTCGACGGGCAAGACAATATGATGTCTCCCTCCGGCGCCGACACCAAGCTCGGCCATCTGGAACGAACAGCGACCGAACCACGGGATAAGGTAACTCTGTAAAACAAAACTCTTCGATTGACGAGAGGCTGATTAAGACCCGACAGTCGCTACATACCGTCGTGCTCCAAAGCATCGACCAAGTGAACGACCAGACGCGCGTCTTTCGGCTGGGTATCCCGCAGAACTCACCTCCTATCCGCGTATGTTTTATGTCTGTCCTATATTCACTATATTTATTACTGGTACATGGGTAGCTCCTTCAAGGCTAAGATGCGGCTGAGTGACTGAGTGACTGAGTGACTGAGTGACTGACTCTGCGATTTTTTTACTTTTCAGTTCTTACCGGGTCAATGGCTAGACGTATATATCCCAGGCGTCGAGAAAGCCGGCGGCTTCACCATCACTTCCACGCCGCGTGGAGCGCGCTTACCACATCCTCCAGTCGCGTCTTCCTCTTCGCCTGGGGTAGCGGGCGGTGTTGGCGTTCCCACCATTGCCCATGATGAATCTGCGTCACGTGAACGGGAGACCAATAATAAGAAAGGAGAAGGAGAACAAGGACAAGGGGAGGGACCCTACCTCGAGCTCGCCGTCCAGAGATTTCTCGATAACCCGCCAGCAGCCTGGCTGTGGCGCGACCCGCCAACTTCTATCCTCGGAGAGGAACTCCGCGTTCGGGTCGGCGGGAGCTTCGTCTGGCCTCCGCCTGGCATCAACGTCCGCGCATTGCGCCGCGCCATCTTCGTGGCCGGGGGTGTAGGTGTGAATCCGTTGGTCTCTAGTACGCTATTTCCTTTCCCTCCCCCTTTCCTTTTCTTCCCTTTTTTGACTTTCTTCAAATGTCTAACCCATCTTTATTTCCGGGCTCCTTGCTTTGACTCAAGAGGGTTGTGCACATGTACATGATAACTACCTAGATACTTACTTACCTCTACTACCGCAGTGTTAAGCAGCATCGCCATGTCCTCACCAACACAAACACAGGCACAGGCACAGGCACAGCCCGAAATACATTTCTTCTACTCACTCAAAGACCCCCGCATGTCGGGGAAGAACAGACTATCAAAAAACATGTTATTCCTCGACAGAATCGCGGCTATATTCCGTGAGAAGCGGGTGAAGGGACAACTACATGTTTTCCTGACCGGTGGCGCAACCACCACTCTCCCTTCTTCTACTGATCAAGAAAGGAAACACGACGAAAAAGAAAAAGACAAAGAAGACAGGCCGGCTATTATATGTGAAGGGGTTGACGACATCTCTTTCCACCCCCGCAGGTGCACGGTCCGTGACGATGTGGCAGCGGTCCTTGGTACGTCTGTAGAGAGGCGCCTCGCCGTTGTCTATGTCTGCGGCGTACCGAGCATGACGGACGAGTTCGTCGCCAAGCTGACTGACCGCCAGACGGGTCTCGGCATGGAACCGCATCGTGTCCTGTGCGAGAAGTGGTGGTGAATTCTGGGCCGTGAGTAATCTGGTAGTATCGGCACTCGTAGTTATGGAGGGAAGAGAGATCGTTCTGCCGTCGTATATGGTGACAAGTAGTTTCTACTGTTGAGCGAGGGCCAGGAACAACGTCCTAGGCGGGCATAGCCATCTCCTATTTTTTGCTACCTTTTGAGCATACGTTGCGAATAGTCCTGTGAAGTTTGGATGCTTGGGAACTAGTTCCAGGTTCATTTTGGGTTCTATTCGGTACCTCTAGCTAATCTCCCGGGCCATACATATCCTGCTTTTACCAGATAAAGATAGAGGAGACATCGGAGACAAGCTCAAATCTTCGAAACTAAACCCATAACAAATATTTTATTGTTAAGCCGGTGCAACAGCATCTCTGTCCGACTGTCTGGCCGAGGTTCAGGTCCGGGCACAACACTCTTCTCGCCATCAAATGCTGGTCGAGTCTCAAGAAGGCTCTGTCCATTTTACTTGGTCCATCACTTGGCCGGCGGATGGATGTGAATAGCCAACTCGCAACATTAACCGCAGGGGCTGTTCAATCACACAAGGAGGTTAGCGTCTGTAAGGGCAAGCCACAGGGAATTAAGGTGGCCGCCAAGAATGGTGGCTGTGTGCGTATTACTTACCCCTTTGCTTCCCGTAATCCTCATCATCTGGGTCGCTTCCCCCCGGGGTCCAATATCTGAGTTGGATATGCTCATTAACTGTAGTTTCTGCGTCTTGGGCACCGCCGCCTGGAGGCCGACATTGGATAATGGGGAACCCGACGAATTAGAGAAGCGCGCTACCACTTGTATTGCTCCCTCAGCGTTGCGCTGCAGCTGAAGAACCACCCTCAAGCCATTTGCCTCGTAGCACGGCAACCCTGTCGGCGGAGCGGCGGCAGCTGGCTGTTGAGGCGGCGGCCCTCCGAACCCACCCAAGCCAGCGCCTGGCGGAGCGGGACTCGGAGTGGAAGGCGCCGGACCTTGGGAGAAGAGGTCCATTATAGAGGCTGTATTGGTCGACTGAGGTGGCGGGGAAGACGTCGGTGAAGTGCTTCCACCGAGGATGTCGGCAAGCAGGTCGGTATTGCTCTGTGCTCCGTTCGTCGGAGAGGCAAGAGGAGCCGAGCTGCTGTCCCCCATGAGATCTAACAGATCCTGATCCGTTGTTGGCTTAGCCACAAGTTTCGATTTACGATTAGCCACTTTCTTAGCCTTCTTGGTTGCCTCCCCGAGCACTCGAGATTCTTCCTTGATCTGAGGCGGCGGCATCTTCTCGAAGACACCGAGCCGGATCTGATCGTATCCGAAAAGGTTGCCATATTCCACCGCTCTCTGTTGGACCTCCACATCCAACGATGTCTGGTATAACTGCAATAATTGTTCCACCCGCCTGACTTGTGACCCGTCAGACAGCCGCGTACTGAGCTTGATGAGAGCTGTAACTATATACTGAATTGTAATCTGCGTCGCGTAGCTGCTGTTGAGAATAGTCGTAAACAGATCGATAATTTCATGCTCCTTCACTTCTTGCACTAACTCTTCTTCTTCGTACTGGCCCCCCCTCAGTAAAGAGTCTCCGTATTCTCCAATACACCAGGCGGCTGCTTGCGTCAGACTCTCCTGAGTGATGTCCTTCTTCAAACCCACATACAATTTCTGGACCGCGTAAGTCTGTAGCTCGGGCGAGGTCGCCACGAGCCGGACGAACGAGGCTAGAATGGGCTCTTTGACGTAATTACCTGCAAGTGTTAGAACGCGTAGCATTGTATCTACATGCCAGCGCTTATTAGGAGAGTAACGGTCGGCAGCGATTCCGATCTGGCTGGTCATGCTGGGTTTGAATTCGTTATCGGCAACTTCCAAGAAGGCAAGCAGTTCGCGAATCAGCACGCGAACGTTGCTCTCGTTGATGAGTGTAAAGCTGAGATCAAGAGCCCGTCTTCGTATGCTGATATCCGGGTCCCGTAAGCACTCGAGGATCGTATTACGGTGCCTTTGCACTGCATTAGGCTCAATGGCCACGACCTTGATCAGCGTGTTCAAGGCCACATATCTGATGTTGTTGTCCTTGTTCGTAAGGAATTTGCCGAGTATGTTGACGCCGAGTACCCTCAATCCCGAGTCGGCCTCGATGTCGAGGATTGTGCGGACGGCTTCATAGAGGATGGAATTGCCCACATTCTTAGTCGAATCGGTATTGGTGGCCACCTGTGCCAGAATATCGTTGATTTGCTCGGTGCCCTGCGCATCGCCACGTACGAGAACACGAAGAAGGCGGAGGATCTTGACTTGCAAGAATGGATCGGTAATACCCATGACATCATGCTCCGGGGCATAGCCAGAGGTGGCAAGACCCTTCAGCGTCCTAACGAGCAAGGGAACGAATTGCTTGAACTTATCAATGATACCTTCGTCGGTACCCTCCTCTTCCTCAGCTTCACACATGCTCGTAATGAGCGTGATACCGCAAAGTAAGACGCCATGGTTTCGATCAGAAAGCAGCTGGGTTGCCTTCTCCACAAAGTGCTCTTGTAATTCGGGCACTTTCCTACATATCCGCATTGCACATAGGGCGGCCTTCCGTCGGATATAAGGATTGGCAGTGGATATCAACGTCTCGATTTCGGGAAACAGATCTCGTGACATATCGATGGACGCAATGTTGCCCAAGGTGCAGAGGGCGAGGCCGACAACATATTGATTCGAGTGGCTCAGGTCGCTGGGCGCAAGGCAAGCGAGGTTAGTTTCTTAAGCTATGAGAACACCAAGGCGCTGGAAATGGGCACATACCTCTTAAGGGAGTTTGTAACCAAAGTAAGGACACTCTGCTTCTCATCTAGGAGCAGACTAGTGGCTAGATGGCCGAGGCGCTTGTCGGCGAAGCGTGGAGAGGCGAGAAGCGTTATGCATTCTATCTGACCAAAATGGGTCTTCTCGCCCAAGGTAAAGAGGTAAAGCAGCTTGGCAACGTTGTTTCGCCTATCGAGATCAGTTAGAACGCTACAAGGCCCGAGGGATGCGAAGGGTGCGAAGAGTGCGAAGGATGATCCGATCTCGGGGGACGTGGTATGCGCACCTCACATTGGGATCGTGGCTTTCCTCACGAAAGCTGGCTCGGATGGCAGCGCTCTCCTTCTGTATCACAGCACGTTCATCGGCGATGGTCTTGGTGGCGCGCACATTGCGGATGAATTGTTTCACTGAAGCGGCATCGCAAGTTCTAGTTAGCAGAGGTGGAGGATCTAAATAAGGGCTTCGAGTAAGGGTTCAGGGGAAGACCCCGAGAGGAGCTAAGAAACGGACTTCGTCTTGCGACTTACAAGAACTCATGATGGCGATAGATTGCTGGCCCCCAAACGGGCCGTGTACGGGTGTATGACCAGACGCAGGGCAAAGAAATCAGGAGATGGGTGGGATATATATTCGTTACTATTTGGAACCTGGATCATTCATTTGTTACACTTATTGCTGTCGTTCTCGAAAGGCAGGTCGTGGGGCACTTGGATCATTGGACGTCGAAAGTCGGTGTTACAGCTGGCCATGTCTCGAGGGGACAAGCTCTCACTAGGTACAGCTGCCCACTCCCTACAGCATCACCTATACATGCACCTGGGCACCTGTCGTGAAACAGAGAAGGTGCCTAAGCCACACCCGTATAAAAAGAGGAGCCCAAGCGTGGCTTAAAAGCGCCCCTCCCGTCTTACAATTAGGCAGACGGAATTGGATCTTCTTTTCTGGAGAGTCTGGACTGGACAATTTGATGTACGAGGTAATGTTGTTAAATCGACCACTTGCCAAATGATGCTTCATATCCTTTGAGGCAAAGACCTAACCTTAACATATCATAGAAAATGACGTGCCACGTCCCTTACCCTACAGTTACTCTACTAAATGTATAAGGCTTAGATCCTCTAAACTTGTGTGCCATCTGACCGAGACCTTGGCGTCGTTGAGAGGCCAGTTCAAAGAATCACATACTGTAAGTAGAGAATGAACGACCCACTATTGTATTTGTCTTCAGAACTCTGTTTACTTTTCTCTGCTAGATACTGTAGGTTTGCCCGTACAAAGAGCGACGGGTTACCTGGACTGATGTCAATTGATGAGATATGGCAAGAAGATAAGTGCGGTTGATTTTCTCTGTATAACCCACTATACATAGTACACATATGTAAAGAATCCACCCACCTACTGGGCTTCTCAATGTGATGACATCTCGTCTAGCGGTAAGCTACCATTAGTACATAAGGGGAATATCTAGTGTCGTCCTACGAAGAGCAACTCTATTGAGAACTAAGAGACGGATAACGAGAAGGGTCTGGTTGCTGAAACCATGCAAAGGTTGTCGAGAATTTTAAAGTGATGGAATGCTTGTCCAGGACCAAGAAGACTAGGGTCTTGGAGTAAAATCAGTTAAACTGGGGTTCTTGAAGAGTTGACAGCTCTCGGTGAACGGTCAACTGCTTAACTCATTTCCTGACAAGAAGTTGCAATCTCCTCTCTTATAAGATGAGATAGGTTAGTGGCCTAGGTTAGGTATCAAGAGAACTGCGTACCCATCTACCTACCTAGCCAAGGTGCTTTTAATAGTACCCACCAATCAATGCTGATAATACCTACCTGGATAGCTAGTACGCACTAAGACGGATGAATTCATGCAGAAAACCTCGGATACTTTTCAATCCCGCCCTCTTACTGTTGCCAGCTATATTTCCAAGTCGGGGATTGTGTTCGACCGTTGCCCCTGCGCGGAGTTCCTAACCCTGTTTCGGAATCTCAAGTATGTAACCCGTTCTAACGCTAGGCAGATGTTGTTCAAAGTAATAGAGTTGTAAACTTTGATCTAGCCCAACAAGTTTGATAGAACCGAAAAGACGAATAACTTGTAATTACATGATTTATAATCCTATTTGTTTCGATAGGTATTATGATCCTGTGGTATTAGTTCATCATCACGTGTCTACCTAGACCGAATACTTAGGAGTAAAGTATAAATGAGGTAAAAGAGTGAGGAAGTTATAAAGAGGTTCCATGGCATTAGTTATCAATAATAACTGACTATTATTTAACTGTAAACTCTTGAGTTGCTTGAGCAGATCCCCTCTGCTACAAAATCTATTCCACCTACCTGGTTCACCTAGCTGCTATTACTTATTGCAACCATTTGCTTTACTCTCACGTAGACAAATTCCCAACCGTAATACCTGAGCCACGATGTCTTTCATAATCGAAGTTCCCAAGGAATATGGGTAAGTGGGCCAACCTAAGCGGCTTCAAGCTCACTTACGGTTTTATGTCCATTTGTTTTTCAGCCCCATAACTAACACAAACATGTTGATCCCGCGGGTAGCTACGTCCTGGCCGTCGCCACCTCCAGCTTGTTCGTCAACACCTACCACAAGATCGCGAGTGCGCGCGCGCGCAAGGCAAGCGGTATCAAGTATCCCACGCCCTACGCCACGCAGGAGCAGGCGGACAAGGACCCCAAGGCCTTCCGCTTCAACCTCGCTCAGCGCGCCCACGCCAACTTCGTCGAGAACCTGTCGTCCTTCGTCATCGCCTTGCTCATCGCCGGCGTGCGCTACCCGGGCCCCGCCACCTATGCCGGTGCGGCCTGGGTCGCGGGCCGCTTAGCGTACGCCTACGGCTATGTCAACCTGGGTCCGAACGGTCGGGTGCCCGGCTACCTGGTCTCCCAGCTCGGCAAGATGGCTCTGACTGCCATGGCTGTCCTTACGAGCTATCACCTGGTCAAGGCTGCTTAGATTTATTACTACAGTGGTCTCAAAAGACAGTCGATGGGCATTCGGGAATTTGTATGATTAAAACGGGGAAGCTTAAACGAGCTAAATGATACCACTCCCATCTTGTATTGCGATACAAAAAGTAACTCTAACAGGTCGTTGTCTATAGAGTTAGGAAGTCAGATCACACGTGTGCGTAGGGTTACATTGCGATAGGGTAGTATTTTATAAACCGCATTGCATTGCATGCAGACCCCTCGATGAGGTTGGTCTCCTTGACTGTTATTGGGTGTTCGTAAATAACCGACAAAATAGCACCTGTGTAAATAGCATATAATATCTATTATTACTAACATCGATATTCGACTTCATAATGTACACTTGTATTATTGAGCAATAAAACGCACATCGACCTTAAATGCTAACGCCGCTATGTGAAAGTATAACCATCTTAACTATAGTATGATGCACCGGCTCATAGATAGGATACAGTTTTCGATTTTTTCACAGTGTTTCAAAAATTTCCACGTCTTGGTTGCTGGTGAGAGATCTGTGCCGTCGTTTCCGTAGCTCTGTCACTGTGTCTTCATCTTTCTCGTTTAACGGCTGTTGCGCCAACTCATGACCGTTGTTTCCAAGCACTGGATGAGAGTAGTCAGCAGTCCATCCTCCACTATGCAAGTATAGGTTATAATCGGAATTTTCCACTTACAGTAATCACCCAAATATTTCATTGCATGAAAGACCTCCTCACCGGTGGGGACAATATTATTGCTCGGAACAAGAAAACCATAACTTCCAGTATCTCTCAGCTTGATCTGATAACTATAGTGCGCGCCCAGTTCATGATAAACATAGTCGACCGCTGAGCCGCCTCTGGCTTCAATCCGGGAACTAGTTAGGTCTGTTGGCGATGATACAGCGCCTCCACACGCCGACGTGACCGTATAGACTTCTCCGTTCGAGAGCCTCATGTGCTTGGCTAAATTCATGGCCACCTCTTCCAGATTTTCAATGTTGGGAGGCTCAACCGCACACGAAAAAGAGTACGGGACGAGAATCTGCTGAGAGTAAGAGTGCAGATCAAGATACCCTACGAATTTATAGCCATTCTCCGTCTCGTTCTTGGCCCAATCTGCCAGTTGAGAAGCCTCGACGGCCTGGAAGGGTTTGTCGCCTCCGTAGCTTTCGGAACAAGGTTCCGTCTGATGCTCGGCTGAATCCCACTGGTACGAAAACGAATGGTCTAAATCAAAGCCCTGGCAGTAGGACATCTTAGTCCGCTGGCGAGATTTGCGCCAGAGTCGGTCGACTTTCCAGGTGTACTCGTACCCATCGGGGTTTAAGACCGGGACAAAAACCAAGTCAAAGCGCTTAAGGATCTTATTGACCATCGGGTCTTTATCGATGGACCGAATGAACGACCAAGCAGCGTAGTTGACAGAGCTGGTGGAAATCCATTCTCGGGCGTGGGCGCCCCCGGTGACCAAGACAACCTCGCGGCGGCGACCAATCGGATGGTCACCGGGGCGCAGGCCTACTCGCAGGGCCGGAATATCACGCCCCTCGTATGACGTGCCAATACTAATCATTTGAACGAGGCCACGGCCCCGGAACATGGAGTCGACTAGGCGCATCCAAGCGAGCAGGACGGAGTAGGGCTGGTAGTTCTGAAAAAATACATCAATGGCGTCCTGCTTCTTGGGCAGGGCCTCGTTCGTGGAGTCGGTACCGCGGTTGTGCTGTCGGATCGGATCGGATTGAGTCTGGCCAGAGGGATAGGTGGCAGCAGCAAGGCGGGCGAGATCGGGAATTAGGATGGACTGGTTCTCCTGAAGCGAAGAGGGCAAGGCGCGAGTTAGGTAGCGAATGCGACGACTGGGAAGGCGGATGTCGACATGATTATCGGTGAAGTCCCAGACGTCAAGCAACATGCGATCGATGACAGCACGCAAGGCCGCTTCCTGTTGAGGATCGGAAATGTTGAAGCGGATCACTACTTGGTCCTCATAGTGCTTTAGGGATTCCACAAGCTTTGGGTGGTCATCTGTCCAGCGGGTTGGGCTGCTATTCGCTGAGGCATGATACGACGAGGATGAGGAGATACGGTCCAGTAGGCGGCGCAAAAAGGAGCGGGAAGCCTGCGCGGGAGCGGATGTACGTGTCTGAGAAGAAGGTCCAAGCTTAGGCCGCGGTAATCGGTGAATTGTTGGGTTTGTCTCCTGGATCGGGGGAAGGCCGGGTATGCGCAAGGCACAACTATACTCAAGGCCGGCCAGGCATAAGAGGAGGAAGGCTACAAGGACGAAGGAAAACGAATACGGTTTCGTCCGCATCGCATCACACCGCACGTACTAATTTTATAAGCGACTTTTAAAAACAACCTACACTAATATACCAGAACAAGACACTGCCCCGATGCAAGATGGGCGGAGAGTAACAGAGAGACAGAGTAGAGCACGTGATCGCGTACGAGGTGTTGTCACTCCGGGATCGATCAAAGTGAATGGCAGCCAATACAGGGCAAATCGGTAAATATGTACATACTAAGCAAGTGCCTCATCAACTGTGTTCGTGGGGTCGGATGGGAGATTCTTCTCATGAGAGGCTCTTATATGAGGTAAGGATGAAAGAAAAGGGCTGCCTAAACGAGCGTTTCTTCAGCTTTAGACCTACTTATCACCATGGTGGGGGTTGTTCACGACAAGAAGAGCTGCACAGCTGCATCTTGGTACGTACGTACTTAACCTAGGTAAGGTACATACAGCAGTACTTCTGCTGCTATTCATGTACCCATACACCCCTTAAATTAAGGTAGGTAAACAGCTTTATTTCAACTTCAACTAAACATACCTATTCGTTTACAGAGAAAAGATACCTATAGTTAGGTAATATTTGTACATGATTATATCGTGGGCAACGACATGTAGTACGTGGTGCACGTACGATAAGTACACGATACACCATTGGCGCTCTTGTCTGGGTTTTCAAGTCACACCCTCTCCTAGAAGTGCTGGTTATGTGCTGCGTATGTGCCTGAAATTGCATCATGATTTCATGCCACAAACCTAAGGGAGATACTACCTACATACCTACCTACCTAATGTAGGAGGCTACCTATGTACTGTATGGTCCGGCTTGGAAAGTCGTATCTAGGGAGTAACCTACTAACAAGTAACCTCAGCATCCCGTGCAGGCCTCGTGGTGGATTTACTAGACCTGCAGTTCTAGCACAGCAATTAATACCTTGCTAACTAGCTAATATGCCTAGCTTTCGACCAACCCCATGCTGCTAACTACCTTGGTACTGGTAATCGCTCCATCGGTCCAGCGAGGCAGTGCGTCTTACAATCAAAAATCTACCAAATTCAATTCAGACCTGATCGACAACAGACCCAACCTGTCATCCCCGATTCCCGTCCTGTCTCTTCGCCAATCTCTCCAATTCTCCTTCTCCCCTTCGACGACCAATTGAGCCCGTCATCGACTCGATTACCGTGCCCTTTATTGAGTTGCCTAGACCACCTTATCTGAAACTTGGCATATCTCTCATAGCTGGAGCTTGTAGCGTCATCCTTGATACGGCATCCTCATTCCGCCGAATCCGTACCGTAACCCCTATCCCGTCTCGCCGTCCCCCCTCCGACTCGTCTCGCGCATCTCCGCCAGTCCATTATTTCGCACCTTTGAGCGTTCTGCGAAGACGACAATGGGTCGCCGCCGCTGTAAGACTTGACGTCGTGCTGCCTCGAGCATCGCCCGCATCTGCCGTCGCTTCAGACACGCACGCACCGCTCCTTTAGCTGCCTTATTATGCCTTTCTTACGCCGTCGCGGCGTCATGGCCAGCGAGTCCGACATGCGCCGCCAAACCACTCTTTTCGGTCCCAAGCCTCCATCAGATGCACTGCTTGACCCCCAATCCGTAAACCACCGCCCCGAGAACGGCCCTAACACCCGGGATCTAGACAACCGGGATGCTCAAGATGCCCAAAGCAGTCGAGATATAGACGATTTAGCCTCTACCAGAGCGAGTCAGGATCCGCATGACCGCCCAGAGTCTCCAGCTGTCCAAGAGGAGACCCCAAGCCAGCGCCGGTTTAGCATGTTAAGGTTTCGGAACGCATCCGACTCCCAGTTATCTACCAGATGGAAACAGCAGCAACAAGCCGAGAAACCGCCTCCGATGCCCGAACGTATGGTACCATACCTGTTTCCTGCTAGCTGGCAAGCAAGTTCCCCGCTGACATAGACTCACTATAGCTCCTGCCATCATAACAACTGCGCCCACTATTAGATCGCTGGGAAGCGTCACCAACAAGAAATCCGGTGTTCGGAATCCCTTGCGGATACGACGGTCGAGTGACATGCCTAGACACCAGCAAGAACCGGGTCCGCGGCTTAGGGTCTGGTCGGGCGGAAAGAAGGAGAAGAGGACAGTCGACCAACCCGCCGACTCGACACCGACCAAGCAGACCGTCACCTTCGAGGAGCCTTCCAAAGCCTCGCCATTGTCCGGCGCCTCTGTTGCCTCTGTCGCATCCGAAGACCAAAATTCTGCGCTGGCCCTGCCCGTGAACCGCCTATCTGAGTCGTCTAGATCCGAAAGCGGCTCGGCTGACCACACGATCCATTCCCAACACAGCGCCAGCTCCTCGAGTGTGTTCCGTTTTGGCCGCAGGAAGCAGAAGCAACCCGCACCCCTATTCCCTTTAGCACATCTACCACAAAGATCGAAAACGCCAGGGCTATCGGCGACAGGTTCCAATGGGCCATCACTTCCTCGAAACTCCACCTCCACTCGTCCGTCGACTGGCTATGACAGGCCAACCTCTATGGCGTCCCCGGGCCATGGTCTAGAGAACGTAGCGAATAGCAAAGGGTCTGGCTCTCCCGCAACAGCACTTTTTCGACCCAGTTCCCGGAACTCGGGGCAATCGTCGCCTACCCGGACACATTTAGGTCTTCGGGGTCGCTCCTCAACGATGAGCTCCCTTAGCGAGGGTTTCGTGGAGCCCCAACACCCAGGCGCACCTCGTGTATCATCTTCCATAGGTCGTAAAAGTTTTGGTGATCTCTTGGGACTGGGCCGACTACGGCAAAATACGGACTCTAGCAGGCATGGAACTCTGACGCCCGCTACACCGGCGTCGAGTGCATCCAAAAACAATTCTCTGCAATTGGCAAGGGAGGCGGTTGCGTTGCCCGAGCGGCGTGACGATGATACACCTGCCAAGTACCTCGCACGGGTTGAAGGGGTGCTCGCGCGCGGTGCGATTGCAAGCGCCCTTTCCAAGGAAACTGATCCTTTTTATGCCGCCGTCCTGCGTAGCTATATGAGGACATTTAGCTTTTTTGAAGAGCCCATGGATATGGCAATTAGGAAACTTCTCATGGAGGCTGAACTTCCCAAGGAGACTCAACAAATCGACAGATGCTTGCAAGCGTTTGCGAACCGATACCACGAGTGCAACCCGGGAATTTATGCCACGCCCGATCAAGCCTATTTCATTGCCTTCTCTCTGCTCATACTCCACACTGATGTTTTCAACAAGAATAACAGGTACAAAATGCAAAAGGCGGATTATCTCAAAAATACACGGGTCGAGGGCATTTTCGACGACGTACTCGAGTGTTTCTATGATAACATTAGCTATACGCCTTTCATTCACATGGAGGACGACGTTACCTCGACCGGCGAGCGGAGCGGCAGTCTTAGGTTGAAGAAGAAGTCGGTATTCACCACGGCCATGGTAGAGCCGAGCAAAAGAGCTAGGGACTTGATAGACCCCTATACGTTGATATTGGATGGCAAACTCGATATACTGCGGCCACCGCTCAGAGACCAGGTCCCGTTGGAAGAGCATTACAGTTATTTAGGAACTACCAATCGGCTCAATCTGAAAGAGCTGCAGAGAACTTTCTTCAAAACAGGCGTGCTCCAAATTGTATCGGCCCGGTCCCGTCCGGATGCTTTTATGACGGAGAAGACGCAGAACAACCCTGACGCAGCGCATCCCGGGATAGTCGATATCAAGGTGACCAAGGTTGGACTACTCTGGCGAAAGGATGCGACGAAACGGAGAACCAGGTCACCCTGGCAGGAGTGGGGTGCCATTTTGACTGGAGCTCAACTATACTTCTTCCGCAACACGGCGTGGGTGAAGAGCCTGGTCCACCAGCACGAGGCTCACATCAAATCTGGCCACGATGGGGAACCGCTCATATTCAAACCGCCTTTGGAGGACTTTAAGCCCGATGCGTTGATGGCGACGGAGGGAGCAGTGGCTCTCTGGGATAGCAACTACAAGAAACACAAAAACGCACTTGTCTATGTCAGGCATGGTGGGATTGAAGAAGTGTTGCTTGCACAGAGTGAGGAAGACAGAAACGACTGGCTCGCGAAGCTCAACTATGCAGCGGCGTTTAAAACATCTCGGGTCAAGATGCGCGGTGTTGTAGGCGGTAATTACGAAGGCCAGGGTCGGCGGGCGATCCGTAGGCTAGATAGTACCGGTGCGACACAACGAATTCAGACACCGACTGGAGAGGTTGCCATTAGTCGGAGCAAGATTGATCATCAGATGGCCCGTGATATTGTGCTCGCTCGCCGTCGAACGATGAGTCAGAAGATCGAAGAGGCCGAAGACAAACTCGAAGCGGCGCAGAAGTATCTCGACACACAGCTCAGGAATGCTCGCCATCTGCTGCTCCTAGCACCGATCCAAGAGCGAACGCGCGAGCAGGTCTGCAACGGTGCGGCCAAGGTCATCGCCCAGCTAAGATGGTCTCGCGTAGAGTTCTGGCGGCTGAAGTGTCATCGGGATATACTCGCGATGGATCTTGCCGAGGAGAGAGAAGCAAACGGTGACGTTGGCGAAGCCCCCCCCTCGCGTCCTGCCACATCTCAGGGAACCAAGGTGAGCCCCGGCGCTGTCGCACATCGACCGCGGTCCTCTGGGCACAACCCACAACCCGACGCCGCATCACCAAGCCGTGAAGGGTTGCACACACCGCGATCCAGTGCTAGCGTGCCCGTCCTCGAAGACACACCGCAGTCGCGATTTAGCCATTCCAGTCCTAAGCGACCATCTTCCTCGAGCGTAGCCTCGTCTTCGAAACCTGGCACAGCACAAGCCCAGTCACAAGAGCTGGCTCTGTCCGCACACGGAGCCGAGCCTGACATGCTAGACGAGGGTTTGGGTGAGGATGCAGAGGACGCACACGAGCGCCATGTTCTCGAACAGGCTGGACTCCTCGAACTGGAACATGCACGCACCGGCGACCGTCGCCCCAGCTCATCTGCCTACACCGGAGATGATACGCCGGAGCGTGGCAAACGCGGGAGTCTTACCGGAACCGACAAAGATCATAGCGACAGAGGCAAGGTACGGCGTAGCTTGCAGCGCACGCTCCGGGATGGTTCAGGTCATCTATCCCACCATCACAGTAAGAAGGGCAAGGAATCGACGTCGGGCGGGCCTAACGGGGCTGCATCGGACAAGAGCACCCGCGACGAAATCCTCTTCAGAGGCACTGGCAGCTTTACGGTTCATGGCAAAAAGGCTTCGGTGATCAACTTCGGCAACGAGCTGCAAGGCATGGCGTCGGACGAGCACATGAAATATCGCAAGCAGGCGCAGAGCGGTGATGAGTTGGAGCCTAGATCCCCCACTAACACTGACGATGATTTTCATTCCCTTCTCAGCCATGTGCCGGAGCACTCGGGACGGCGTGGCTCGGCCACAAGTGCCAGCACAGCGACAGCTCGGTCATTCCGGGACCTCCATCGTAAGTACTCGTCAGCGCGAACATCCAAGGCCGCCGGTGCCGGCGGCAACTTAGTCGTCCCGTCAGACGAAGATAGCGACGCTGCTATCAGCTTCTCCGATGGCCGTCGGTCTCCGCTACCCCCGCTTGACGATGAGGACGAGAATATTACAATAGACACACCCTTGCAAGCGCAGTTCTACACACCAGAACCTCCAAGCTCCCCCGTTCAGCAGCACGAGGCGCCAGATACCAGGAATGAGATGAGGGAAAAGGAGGACAAGGAAGAAAATGAAAACGAAAGTGAAAGCAATCGCTTGCTTCCCTCAGCGGTACAAGACGTACACGCCTAAGCATTTTCTCAGTCAGCGATATCCTAGCATACATAATGCGAAATGCGAGGAGCGGCAGGAGGGTCTCATGTGACTCTTTATCAACAAATACAAAACACTTTGCGTACCAGCGAGGTGGTGGCGTTTACGAAGACAGGGGAATAAGGGGGGGAAACAAATACATAGAGGGTTTCCTCAGTGCCCCCAAAGTCAAGTCGGTTTCTTTTCCTATACTCTTAGGCCCGACTTTTCATGTAAACCTGCTTGAAAAGGGGGGAACGCGCCTAGGCGGGCGTGCTCAGTCTTAGGAAATCAAGCAAGACTAGATCAATAGCTAAGTAGGTAGCTCTAGGGTAGGTTGTTTAGCAACCTTTAGACGTTTTATGTACCTAATGAGTGACGAGTTTGCCATTAAGAACTCATCACGGTTGTCGAAAACTAATATGATATCCACCGTTCCATCAGGCTTTTAAAACAGAAATCAATATGAGTTCAAGTTGCATCAGCGGATTCTCTACACCCAGCTACTTCGTTGTATACGGGCATTCTAGACGGGCTTGATTTCAAAGTATCCCGTCATTGCTTCTCATAGCACGTATGGTGTCCATTATCTAGGCAGGATATCATGCCACATAATCTAACATATGCACATATGAATAGACCCCTTTTTGTTTCCATCCTACTCTTCATTTTTTCCCTTTTTTCTTCTTCTTGCCTCCCTGGCCGCTGGTCGCCTTTTCTACCTTAACGGCACCGGCACCGCCGACGAGTTCCAGTGTCTCTTCCTCCTTGACGACTCCGCCCTGCGTGGCCTCCTGCGCACGCTTCTTCCCCTTCTTTCCCTTGGGTCGGTAAGTGCTGCGGTCCCGCAGGGGCAGCCACCTCTCGGGATCTGGCTGTTTGCCCTCCTCGTAGTCCTTTGGCAGCCGTTTTTTCCGCCGGCGCTTCGCAGCCTTCTCTTTCTCGGGCTCGTCGGCGGCTGCCGCCCTTTTCCTGCTTGCGGGCATAGCTACTGCAATGGAGCACACGCCGGCGTCCACCAACGCTTTGACGTCCGTGCCGCTAATCAGCCTCTCGACCGGCGTCAGCTTTTGCAGGTAAGGCTCAGCTTTAGTATAGTCACGAGTAGCGAAGGACGCCACGAGCCCAGCCGCTGCAGTCAGATCATGCCCGGGTTGCGCGACTAGCTGCTCAAACGTGGCCCCGGCCGCCGCCACATCTTCGGGATTGGACGAGCGGAGAAGTTCTACACCTGCCTCCCGCAAAAGGGGCGCGGATGGACACTCTGGCTTCGATCGCCAGTGTGCCGATGCTTTGGCCAGCTCAGCGCGGATCGAGTTCTGCCGGCCTTGGAGCCGGTATAACGCCACAGCGGCTGCCACGAGCCCAGGGGCAAATCGCACATTAGCGTAGTCGGGCGAAGTCGCGGTCTCCAGACGTCTTAAGAACGTCTCCAGTATAGTCAGAGCCGGCCCAGGATTCTTCATTTGGACATAGAGTTGAATGATGGTCAATAGAAGGCCGACATCGTTGGGGCGCTTCTCTAATGCCGGCAGGATCTTCTGAATCGCAGCATTACTCTTCTCCGTTTGGCTACGAGCAGCAGCATTGATGACGCCAAGGGGAGCAACATCAAGCACTGCTTTCGGCGTCGACGCACTGAGGATCTGGCTGTTGGTCGATGATTCTACCCCCTTAAACTTCTGCATCTGCAGGTCCAAGGCATACTTGTTGGTCCGCAGCACAGATTGCTGATACTCAAACAACTTATCGTTGCCCGACAGGTTGCCGGCGAGCTCTAACAAGCGCTGAGTTAGGTAGGGGTTACTTTCTGTAGATGCTAATGCAACTTGATTGTTCTGAGCAACTGCCCTCGTAGGCGCTTCTGGGATCCTAACAAGACAGTAAGACAATGATTCCGTGGAAGAGTCGATATGGGCATGACGTACTCGGATTGCACGACTAGCTTTTGCAGTGCAGTAGCTTCCGAGAGCTTGCCCAACTGAGATAGTACATAGATGTGCTGGACCATGATGGGAAGAAGCTCGGCCTTCTTCTCATCGGCTGAAAGGTCCTCACTTGCCTCGCAGAGATCTCTGGCGCGCTTTAGGAGGACCGAGGCTTTGGCAAGCTCGCCTCGTGCGATGTGGGCGCATGAAGCATTGTAGGCCGTCTCGAAGGCCTCGAGGTCTGTGCGCAAAGGTTGTCGCTCGCTCTCGCGTATCCGGTGACCCAGACCAGCCCATTCCAGCTGTGCGTCCGTGGCCAATAGATTAATCTTGATGTCATTCTCATCCGCGTGCAGGCCAGCCTGCTCGTCGGCAAGGCCACGGTAGAGATCAGAAGCTTCTATAAAGCTTTCCGCGCGATATGCAATCTGAGCGCGCAGATGACGAAAGGACCGGGAAGCGGCTTCGGCAGTAGGGCCCTCCTGTAAGGTGTCTTGAGCTTCCTGAAGATGGCCGGACTTGTACAGAGCGTAGGATTTCTCGAAGATGCACGTGGCTTCCAGCGCATCACCGCCGTCCGCAATAGCTCGAAGGGCGTCGTCGAAACGATCGAGCTTAAGGAGGGCAACGACTCGGGTGTGGTAGGCATCCAGATTGTTCTTCCCCTTAGATGCTTTAATGGCGGCATTGGCGAGCTTCAGAACCTCGTCGTGGTCCTGGATAGTCGAGGCCCGCAGGAGGGAAGCCAATGTCGCAGAAGGGTCCGACATGGTACGCAAATCCTGGTCTCGTTGACTCGTGAGCTCTATTGTCCGTCATGCAATATAGCAGGTAGAGATAATTTTGGTAGGAAGGGTGGGAGTGGCGCCGGTGTTTCGTTACTCGTTGCTAACGAAAAAAGGATATCTATTTCTGTCGTCTCCTACGTCGACATGGCGCATACAGCCAAGCTTTTCGCACTCGTCGTTATTACCAGAGACGCTTCCAGTCTGCGTGCAAAAGCGCAACAAATACGTCTATGTACCGCCCGCAGTATCGATGCTAGTAAACGGCGACAGCATTGGTTGAGGCACGTGTCATACTAGTGCCCCCACAGTTGAGAGGGCTTATGAGATGTGGAAATGGGCTCATAGGTAGGCTACGATAAGATAAGGCTTGGAACTGAACTTAGGTACCTAGGTTACCTAACGTACTACTGTCCGCAAGGTAAATTATGACACTGTGCAGCAACAAACAAGTACTTCCCTACATGTACCAATAAGCCGGTACGTGCATATTATACAAAACTATATATCTTTTCGAGCTCTACCTACCTGATATACGATAGTCAGCCGCTTATGTTGAGAGAGCATATCATGATATGTAATAGATAGGATGATATTAAGCCTCATGGAGAGGCAGCCTACCACCTAAAACGCACTAAGATAGGTAGCACGTTTCCATCGCCACGGCCGGTCCCGCGTAAGCCGTCAAGATATCCGGCCACTCAAGCTGCTTATTACCTGTCACTTAAGAGATCAACTTGTCAAGGAATTGGCCAGGTATGCTGTGTGAAGTATCTGTCGGCTGTTGTCTACTGTTGTCTGCTGATGTCTGCCCTTGTGCCAGCAGACCCGTCCAAACCATGTTACACATCCGACAAGGCCACAACACAGAACAACCCCGCAAGGTAGAGAGTCAAAGTGGACTACGCAGGATTCCCGGTCGGAGACACATCCTAGAAAGCCTTATATAGCCCCCGGCCCATCATACTTCCGCAAGAAGGGGCGGGCGCCATATGGCTCTCCTCCACGTTCCTTAATACCACCCGGGGATAGTGAAAAAGCGAAGCTGATACAGACAGTTCTGCTTGTAAACCAGGGATGAACATACAAGTCAACGAATGTGGCCCCCGACTATAAGTGAGTACAGTAGAAGGAAGAGGGTCTTATCGGTCCTCCATCCTTGATCTGTTTAGTCCATCATGATAGACACGCAAGCAGCGCCGGCCAAGTATCGAAAACGTATGTTGCGAATATTGCGCTTATCAGGCCAAACACAAACCCTAGGTCGCACTTAGGGCTTGACCATGCAGCAATATTCCCACCCTTTGCACGGGAGGCTGATAAGCCGAGATGGGCCTCGTTGCTCAAGTTGCTGGGAAAGAACACGGATCAGAGAGTGCTTCGCGCTCATCATCTCACCGTGAAAAGAAAGAAGACGAAAGATGACATAGCAGAATGGCGGTATCTGCAGCGGTGTCCATGCCGATATATGGTTCGCCACAACCGACACTTTTGATGCAATCTGTGCAATAGTACGTCTTGTGCAGTATCCTTCCTCTCTTTGATAAGAGGCAGCCACACGGTGAGACGATAACCTTGGCACCTAGCTATTATTATCTGCTTATTTTTCTTGGCGACCAGCCCGCGAGCGGCAAACGCGCTGAGATCCACCATAATAATTCGATTACATATAGGCCAGCTGTCGACTTACTAGGGGTCCTCCTTATTAGTAAGGGAGTTCAGGCGAGACGCGCTATTAGGTAGGTAGGTGTCTGTGTTGGTACCGACGGTGAGGTACGGCCCGGAGAATTCCAGTTCCCTCGAGACACACGGAGGGATTTAGGCATTACGGTGGTTGGTAACACCTTGTAGCCTCTTGTAGTGCAGCGGTTCGTTGATGACATCGACAACCTTAAAATACCATGTCGGCTGGCTGCGGAAGTCAAATGATACCTAGAATACCTACGACACCTAGACTACTCTAGGATCCTCGGGATGCATGCTCACGCTTCTACAAGCTACATCTGTACATAAGAGAAAAAAAGAAGGAAAGGCGAGACTCGGTGGTATGACGGCGGTGCGTGGGGGCGCACGGGAGGTGTCGCATGCGGGCAAACACCTATACCCATGTGTTTATGATGTACTACCATTATTGGGTGCATATGGGCGCATATATGGATGCACATCGAGTGGGGTGGTTTCATGCTGGTCAGGGTAAACTTGTATTGTATCGCCTATATTCCAATTCTTTCCCGCCCCCCCACAAGAGAGGAGAAAGGGGGAAGCAGAGAAAGAGATCTAGGACTCTACGTAGTCTAGTGAACAGACAGGGGAAAAGGGGGGAAAGGGTGAGAAAAACAAGACGGGAGAATCCAAGGTAAACTGTTGAATAATCGTTAGCTCATGGCAGGCTACTGAGTCTACATAACATGCCATCGCCACTGCCACTTTCTATTCATACTTTATTATTACATGTACATAGGTAGCTCGAGGTTCACGAAGGACCCATGGGCCATAATGCCATGGCCCACGGTCACACAGCCTTATCCAACTCACGGGCTGCAGCCGTAGCCGGCAGTGTACGCCATGCGGTGTAGCAGGAGATAACGTGTGTTGAGCTGGGATGCCTAGTACTCCTGTATATCTGGGTATTCAGGCTCTCTCGATGCGGCGACGGTGCCCAATTCCGGATGTCCGTGTACTACGAAGTACCGTACCTATCTTGACCTAGCACGTGCTTGGAGGCATTTTGCTGCTGGGGATGCTCTGCGATGCTATGCCGGAAGGTAGGCTTTGGATTCCAGGTGGGTTGCACTGCCAGGCTGTACTATGTAGGTTGTGGGCTCTGGGCTGCGCAATCCTTATCTTTGCGCCATCTGGTGAACCAGGAGCTGTCGATGTCGCCATCGATTATGATTCGCCCTGTACCTGCAGTGCGTATCAGGGCGACGCCGAGGGACGAGATACGGGACGCCTGAAGCAGAAGGGCGAAAAATGCCAATTGATTGGCTCACGTTAAGTGGATTGTTCCGTAATAGAAAGACGCTAGACTAAGAGACCACCCACCATATGATGATATTCGAGACGGTGAAGCATAAGAGTCTGTATGTATACCTACTACTACTAATCTACCTAACCTAGGCATGAGGGGATATCTTACTCAGACATTTATGCTATCATAGGACAAGATCTGAAGCCCTCTGCCTATAAGTAATAATGGAAAAATGGGAGAACATGGCCTAGGTACTATATAAAGCGTGTCCCAACAGGACCTACCCAACCTAGGTAGCTTCCGGTAGGTAGGTCGAGTACAGCAGTAGCATTAAGTCCAAGCATATCCCAGGCCGGTTAGTCAGGGAAAGAATGCCTTATCGGCTGTACCCCCACTGCGACGTGCTTATGTACCTCCTTTTTGAGCCGGTACCTTGAAATTCTTAAAATATGAGATACCTGCCTGGGTACGTAGCTTATAGCACTTACATGGGAGCTAAAGTCTGCTTTCCTTAACGGACTCTCCAACTTCTCCAAGGACCCAATCCTTTAACATCTTGACGCGCTATGCGACTATTCCATTACCCACCGACACCCCAGCTAGGATTAGATGATATTCAAATAGAATGCTGAATCAACGCTGACTCTTGTGTTGTCGCTTGTCCAAATGTAATGTACTAACTTCAAGAACTCGCCTTTTGTACTTATTATTACTCGATCAGAAGTTCGGAACTCAGTAATCACGCTAGGTAGCCTAGGAACGCTCTGCGAGGTGGCACTAGTACTATGTAGGCATCAGGTATGTGCAGTTGGACCCGTATGTACCTACCGGCGCCGCCCATTTCCTCATACTTAAGTCAAACCCCCCAAATACCCCATCTTTAACGCGCCAAAGCCCCAGGGGACAGCGGGACAGCTAGGTAGCGGGTCATCCGAGGGCCATCCGTGCTCCAACAGAACTCTCATCATATCCGTCGCTCAAAACGCCATCCATCACCATCAATTGCGCATTCTCTTCGCTACCGTACCTCAAACCATCCCATCAAGATTGGCTAAGATTCCGGGTAGCAAGTAGGTAGATACAGCATTATCTCTTCACTACGGAGTCCCATGCACTCATCCGTTCACCCATCTATATACGTCTGTCTATCTGTCTCCCTACGATTCGCTCTATCTATCTACTGTATCTGCTGTACCCTTGTGTCCACCTCGAGTTTCATTATTCCGCTCCTACTAGCCGCCACTCTCGTCGCTGTCTTGCCGACCTCTTATAAAACAGAAAGAGCGTGTCTAGAACGAACACATACATCACCATACGCACATAGCTGCACCTGTCGCACAGCAAGGGCAGGGAGTTGATAGAGACAGAGAGAGAGCCAGAGAGTTTCAAAGTCTCGGAAGAACAGGCAAGCAAAGATAAACGGCAGGGCATATTACCTAGGTTAGATAGATACGGAAAAGCGTTAAAAAAAGTGACTACCTATCTATCAACGCACACCGGCGCCGAAACTCCCTCATCGCTGCAACCCCCTGGCTCCTGGCTCGGTACATGTGTCCAACATCTATCTCATGTCCATTATCTCTACCGTCACTTCTGGCCTATCGGTTTTATCTGCAGACTTCCCTGCCACCCCGGCTACACCCTCTGTCGATCTACCTAACCTAGGGTACGCTCTATACCTCAGGGAGTCCAAGTTCTGTTCAAGTACCTGCTCCTCCAAGTCCGGTACCCGCATGAACATAACCATTCTCCTTTAAACAGCCTCAGCATCCCGGACTCGGGACTTTCCTCCTCCTTACCCTATCTACACGTCCCTACAAGTCCCTACACTTCCCCAAAGAGCCAACAAAAAGCCTGCGTCGCAGCGCCGCCTATGGCCACTCCTTTTCGACCCATTTCCACGTCTGCCTCTACCTCTCTTTTAAGCCTTATCGGCCGTCACCCGCCATCTGCACGTCACATTTCACGCAGCACATCCAGCCCATCCAAGACTGACTATCCGGGACCTGTGCCAGCATCCCGCGCTCATCTTTCTCAAAGCCCCGGTCGCTCGGTATCAGGAACCCGTCCCATTGTGCCCACTCGGGAACCGAAATTCTTCGCCCGTCTGTCTGTCTGTCTGTCTCTCCTTCTCTGCCCCTCCCAGCGCCTCCCTCTTCTCTTGTCCGCAGATCTTTATATGAACGTTGCCCGTCTCCCTTCTGCACTATAGCCTCCTCTCGAGTATCACCTGCTTGAATTGAATTGTTACTGGTGGCCGCACGGCAGTAGCAATACCTCTGCAACCAACCCAACCTCCCCCCGGTACAAAGGTGCCGTAGGTGTCATTCCATGGACCAAGTATTCCCCACGAATCCATTGCCTGTTCGCTGGCCTCGTGTTCGATAGTACGACTCGAGCTAGATTGACCCAGCTACACACAAGTACAGTCAGACACCGGCCTGCTCGTCATCTTTTCTACGCAAACGGCTCGGACGGCGTGCGATATCGGAGGCGGCCATGTCTACACGGTCGTCATCACTGTCGTCCAGGGCAGCATCCCCCTCCATTGCCAAACCTGGAACCGACGAAGAGATTTTACCCAATGGTCATTGTCGATATATCCTACTCAACCCGGAAATCAAGGGCCAGCGCTGTGCCTGCGTTGGCTTCACACTCAACCGCTCCGCAGTTGGCGCAACCTGCCAGTGCGGCCACCAACCATGTTACCACGTGAAATCCAACATAAAGTCCACGGAACATGACATAACAGAAAACAGGGCCGAAATGAGGACTGAGATGGAGGAACTTCGGCGGCGCATTCAGATGCTAGAGGGACAACTGGACTGCGAATACGGCACCGGTGTTGGGAGCGCCCTCGGCCGGGTGGTGCAGCGTCTTGGAAACCTGGAGGAACAGTTCGAAACGAGCAGAGGAGACTTCAGCCAGGATATCAAGGACTGCTATGGAAACGTGAACCGCGTCTGGGTATCTTTCAACCAGCTCGACAAACGGCAAACAAGCACCGAGAACCGGCTCGCGTCGTATGACGAGCGGCTGGACAGCCATGACGATGCTTTGCAGAGGTTGAATGACAGGATGGAAGTGATTGACGAGGCCTCGATAGCTGTCGAAGAACGTGTTGAGACACTAGAGGACAGCTCGGTGTCGTCTCGACCTCGCCGGCGTCAACGCGGGAGATCAACAACTGAAACGGATCGAAATAACTCGACCGCCTTACAGAGACAGTGGCTGCTACACTACGGTGGCACCCTGCGGTCCCAGCCGATACCCCCTCCCGCCCAGGGATCTATGCAAAACCCTTTAGGGACCGCGGCTCTGAGCCAAATCAGGGTACCATGGACCGTCCATGTGTCCCTTTTACCAACGGCAGCACAGCCGTTCCCGTTCGAGAAGGACACCAACGCGTATAAGCGCTGCCTGTCTCGAGGGCTCCACCAGATGATTGCCGTGGGTGGGACGGACAGCGAGTCATTCAGCAGAGCCGTGACTAAGGCGTTTGGCAGCCTCCTTCGTGGTAGAGAATGGATGCCACTGCAAGCTCGTCTTTGCGATGCGGTGACGCTTGAGGGCCTACCCATGCTACGGCCCCTCGACTCGGGTTTGCTCGGTAGACCGTACGACCTGGAGTTTCTGCGGCAGCATTGTGCTGTCTGTCATCCAACCGGGAAGGTCGAGTCTCTGTACATCGCCATGGTCCACGACACATTCTCCTGGCATTTTCTCCGACGGTCTCCCTGCCACCTCGAGGGCCTCGAAGCTAGCTGGGACTATGATCCGCTCTTAGATCCCGATGATAATTTGGATGACGACACGGGGGGGGAGGAAGATAGGCCACCAGCAGGCGATATCATGCCGCCGCTACCATCACTCAAGCGCACAGCATCGGAGATTTCCAGGGCGCCTAGCTTCGGCGCAGGCGACGGTGACGGATCGCGGCCGAAGCTGGCACGAATGCAGGTGGAAGTCTGTAGGCGGGGTGTGGAGACAGTATAGAGAAGCGTCACATTCCTGATGACTTGATAATGACCCAATGGACGGTATAGTGCCTGGTATCACAGATAGACAAGGAAACGGCGTTCTGTGTCTGGTAGGGTTAGCTCCGGGGCAGGATATACCATATTTTGAAGTTAACCCTCGTACCAACGAGGACTGGTGTCTCAGATTTCTATGATCATGAAAATCAACCCATACTTCCTCGATGCTTTGTTTCTCGTCGCCTCTGGTGCTTCTGTAACGGTCCGTGTATAAGCATTAATAGCCTAGGCCGCAGGGACTACGATAGAGCTCGACAATTTTCGGTATGGGCCTTGGTCGAAGAGTTTCGATGCTGCAGGTGAATAAAATCCATCAAGTTTGACTTTCAAACATGAGTAGCAAAACAAGAGTAAGTCACTTGCCTGCACCTGATTACGTTAAAAACAGCCTTGGGAGAAATTGTGTAAACAAAAAGCTGCGTCTGTAACAGCTGGGTTAGTACATTCAGATCCCTAGTAGTACCCGGGAGGTAGTTATCCTACATGCATATATGTGCCTCACTGGCTAGGTGCTTACCTACTACTACCTACCTACCCACGTAGCAGGTCAAACCTGTATGAGCCTCCATGATAGTTACTTAGACGCATACATCATACCTCATATCCAAAATCTAATAGTTACCTACTTGGCTGCAACGTCATCCATAGGATTCGGGAGAACGAAGAACCAGGAATTTTCTCTTATGTAGCTGGTACTACTACTACTACCTAGCACATCTCTGAGTAAGTGCATACCTGCGTGCTAAGCGCGTGCCTACTCAAAGTTGGTAGGTACTACATGAAGCTCACTCTCAAGTGAATGTAGGTATTGCACAGTGTATTATTTGTGCTCCTGCCAAGGCACTACTATCTTTAAACTACATACACCAGGCGTGTTATCGATTAGAGCCTGCCTCATTACATTCATTCTCCGGTCCCACACTGGCACCATATGTAGATGCAAGGGGCCATCTCTCGATTACCTGCCTTACATGCACCTACCTGGGGACCTCTCGTACTACTTCAAGTTGACCACAATAATTCTACGCAGTGAGGCCCATGTAATTGCGCTTCCCATTATGACATCTTCTACACACAATTTACATTAATCCCACGCCTTTGTAGTCAACGCTTATTCTCCTCTGCTCGTGCCCCTGGTAGCTAGAGCCTCGTCCATCACACTGCGCACTGACAGCTACTAACTACTACTACTTGTCTCGGGACCCAACCGGTGTTTTTACAACTATCGGGACGTTGCGCAAAGATCCGTCCGTATCATTTACCTGCCTATCTCCCTCCTTTGCTTAGGCTACTGGGCGGGCTACATGCGCAACAACCGGCGCCATGGATACTATGGACCTTGACCATGACATGGACATAGATGTCGATCTTGTTCCAGACGAACCTATTGTCCCCGAACCTGACTTGGTTTGTCTTGCCACGTCTCGTCCGCATATCACGCTAATTGTGCCATGTCGTAGGGTAATCGTTCACCAGGCGAAGTCGACGATGGTGAGATCCCAGACGAAGCGAATGCCCATGCCCCCTCCAAGGTCTTTATTCAAGGTCTTGAGGTGATGAAACCCAATGACGTCAAATCCTATGTGGCGCAATACTGCTCAGAATACTCAGTCGACCTAGAGAGGATAGAGTGGATAGACGACAACTCGGCTAACCTACTCTTTTCATCTGCTGATATTGCCGCGCAGGCCCTCACCATTCTGGCCGTCGATCCTGTCCCGGACGTCTCGCGCTTACCTCCGAAACATTTACTCCCTGCCAAGCCCTATTCAAACAGACCAGAAATCAACCTACAAGTACGACTCGCGCTCGAAAGCGACAAGAAGCAGGCAGGTGCCGCGTCGCGCAGTCGGTTCTACCTCCTCAACCCAGAATATGACCCCGAAGAAAGGCGGCGGAGGAGTGAGGCGAGAAGGTACCGCGATCGCGATCGCGACAGCTTCTCTCGGAGGCGTGGATGGAATACACGAGCCGATGAGAGCGAAGAGCCGTTCGACGTGAATCTCTACGACGATGGCTACAGTGCGTCTACTGCACCGGCCAGGGACCGTCCACGACGCGGACGGTCAATGTCACCGGACATGGAATTGGCCGAGCCCAGAGCAGTTTTGGACTCTTACCGGCCGTCAAACCGTGGCAAAGAGTTGTTTCCGGATAACACGGGTTCAAGGCAGAGGGCCTCGAGAGATCGTTCGGCTTCCCCGACACGGGATCGGAATAGCCAGTCAGACACGTATAGTACCTCCGGGGAAACCTTGGCCACAGCACGCGAGCGCAATCGCAATAGGGCGCATGCCATCAAAAGCCACATATCCCGCCAGAATCGGGCTAAGGAACTTTTCCCAACCGAGACAGAGACAACATCAAAGAACGGCCGCCTCGGTGATAAGGTGGAAGATGCGGCGACCCTACTTGCTAAGGGGATTACGCTTCCCCTGATGGACGGCAGTAGTGACACGCCGGGCCCGCCCATTTCAAGCCGCAAGCTAGAAGACCGCGTCATGACTCCCGGTAGCGGCAGGGGCAGACTGGCGGACAGGGTGACTACTCCTGCCACTGCTGACAACTCAGCCTTTAATATCCGCGGTGCGGCAAGCCAGAGAAGCTCTGACTCGGGGTTCGCCATCAAAGGAGCTGCTGGCAAAACTGTGAAGGAACTTTTCCCGGACAAGTTTGGCATTAATGCTGGGAAGGAGCTGTTCGGGGATGCACCTAGCGGGAGGTCTAGACAGCGGAAAAGGGCCGGTGATCTGTTTGATTAATCTGTAGACGGTGAGCCGTCGTCGTCCTCAAAGCGAGCATATTAAATTTTTGTATAGTATAGGTGGCGCACACACATCATAGGCACGGTCATGATACTTCGCATGGCGCGAAGTTGACCCGTTGCTACCCACGACTTACGCATCGAATTTTAGAAACCGAAGGCTAGAGCAACGCTTGCATCAGCATCAATAACCGATATGCCTCCCGTGGGTGAACTTGATTACTTATACAATGATGGATTGGAAGGATTAGATGCCAAAGTAATAGGGATACCCCGCACACTACTACCCCTTTATTCGACCTCCAGGGTAAAGGCTTGTCTAGCTTCCAGCTGCAGTGTGCGGCACGACTTTGTGATCCACGTAATCAATCCCCCGGGACGAAGTACCTACTACCAGGCACCTACCAACCCACCATATGTACCTATACGTTGAGCTTGGCAAGGCAGAAATAGGTGCTTTGAGTTTTGTAGGTACGAGGTATCTACTGCCGAAGCACGCGAGTACCTAGGTATTGCTCGGGTAATGGAGTATATGTTAGGTAGGTAGATAGAACAGGTACAGATAGTAGGGGTGTAGGTTAGCCATTATACGCATTGTGCCTACCTACATAGCCTAGTACCTCCTCGCACAAACATTACCTTGCTATTGTAGCAGGTGGTGTAACTGCCCTGCACCTATATGCAACATTGTAGTCTGTTCTGGAAGCTAAAATAGGAGGCAGGCACCTACCTACATACCTGCATATCCGTAGCGAGCTCTCAATGCCAAAACATTCATGATTATCGGACCCAAGTCACCTAGACAATGACTCTTATCGGTCAGTGTCATCTGAGTAGTGTAAGGCCAAGGAATAGCATTGCGGCCTCTAGGTTCTCTATTGTGTGTTGTAGCCCAGCGGTCACTCGCTCCTTAATATCACACAAGCCACATCGTTCTACATCATAGTCTCTTGAAAGGCCTAGCCCGCATGTCTCCTTCACCATGTCAGATTCCTTGAACTGGCTCAAGCTAGGGGCACGCTCCCGAACACCCACCACCCCCCGGTCTACCAGTTCACTCGACCAGAATGTCGTGTATCGACGGCCTGGTTCTTCTCGGATATCAAATCACCCGAATCGTGCTAGCCCTACCGAGTCCGACTACGAGCGCGCTCGCAATTCCGCAATTGATGACGACGCCACTCCTTCCGACCTTCGTATCCGTGGCGACGATCAGATTTGGTACAACCCAGTGAGGATGCTTCAAGCCCCCCCCTTGCGTCTCGCGCTTCGATGGCTGATTATAGGCGTCCAAAGTCGCTAGATCAAATGGTCGAGGCCCTGCAGGTATTTCTCATGACACACGACGTCTTTACCCCTATCCCAATCATATACAACTCGTACGTACTACATTTGGTCGAAGGGTTTGCCAACGCCGAAGAAACTATTCGCAAAGTTGAATCGGCCTACGAGGAATCTAAGCAGACCCTGAAGCAAAACCTTGAGCAGTTTAAACAGGTAGCCGATGAATGGCAGGAGCGCGAGTCTCAGTACCGAGCTGAGGTGAAAAGGCTGGAGGTTCTCCTGGTGAGTTGCCTCTACCCTCCCGGAAAACACCCACTTACTCTGGCCCCGACAGTCCAAAACCTCCCGAGACGGCCTTGAGGCTGTTGTACTAGCAAGGGCAGGTAGCGTTGTTGACCGCAGCAGTGAGAGAGACGGGTTCCTATCGAGGTTGGACCAATTTACCACACGCCGTGCCGGTGGGATGAGTGGTGTTCTCTCCCCAGACTGCCAAAGAACTCCCACCCCATGCCCTCTAGAAGAATCGACCCTTTTGACCTGGCGTCCACCTCTAGCTTCGGAATCTAAGCCGTCGGGACTTGGCCAGGCACTTGAAATCGAAGCCCAACAATCCCAGGAGACTGGGGGGTGCGACATGGTTAGCAAGGATCTACCCTTCAAACAAGGTAGTTAAGTTACCTCCATCGTTATGTAAATGAACCCTATAGTTAAGAGAGCTGAATTAGTATCTTCCTAGCCCCGGTCCCCAAAATACTCGACGAAGACAACGATTTTTTGATGAGCGAGAAGTTCCGCCATCAGCACGCAGTCACGGCGGGGTTTGCTCGAGGTATCGAGAATAGGCTAGGACACAGACGGGGCATATCTCAACAGCTGGGCACCACTTCCTGCGACCAACACCAGCCAAGTCCTCATAACCTCTTTGAACCCACTAAAATCGGGATAGAAACCACCACCCACAGTTTCCATACAGGTCCGAAGACACCATCGTCGGTCGAGGCGTACGTCGCGTCTGAGCTTGCAAGCTACACTGAGTCTATGGAGCATTTCAGCGAGGCGGCCGCCGCAGGGCCATTCCCTGGCCAAGGGCGACACCATTCAAGGTTCTCTTTCGAGGCTGGCGATGACTTTGGCGGACTTCCAGACCGGCGGGTAGAGAGCCACAAGCCCAACTCTCCCGGCCCGTGGCGTCAGGACCAATATGAGATTACCGATACTGCGGATACAGAGACGCGCCAAGCCCGGGCCAATAATGCCACAAGCTCAATTGCTATTTCAGGCTGTAGTGGGAATAGTAGCCCGCCAGAAGATACTGCTTCTAGCGCTTTCTCCTCCCGCCATGGCCCTCACGCGGTCGTTGCAGGCCATACCGGCCGGTTGGAGAGTCGTGACCCAGTTCCGACCAGGCAACATATCGCGGGAATCTCACTAAGCCAGGAGTATCGCGGCCTCGGTTCACTAGAACACACTCCTAGCTTGAAACAGGAAAATCCGCAAAAACAACAGGGTGCGACGGATGCACGAATTGCGGCTTCGCGTGCTGTAGCAAACATTGGGAACTTGACACGGCCAAAAAACTAAAGCCCGGGAGGCGCCTGAGCCACGCTGAACAACCTGCAAAAATAAGAACCAGCCAGTAAGCAGGGTCAGGGGATCAAGAACAGATCCTTTCAAGTGGCTTTGGGCCACAGCTTTTCGTGTCGAGTCGGCGAAACTCGATGAGATGGTTTGTTATCGAACTGTATTCTTTTCCTGTTTTGTCGCCCGGCCCCATAACTCATATTCATATTTCAGCCACGCTGAATACTCGGGCTCCATATGGTTTCCATGAAATTACAGGCCAGTATTCCGATGCCCGGGGCATGGGGACCCTCTGTGCGGGTCTCTGTATATTCAGCCTTTGGTTGCTAGCGGCTTGTTTTGAGGGTTTGTTAGCGACATATGTAAATATTAACCGCTAAGTAGCTGGGAGACGGACTCTCATGATGCATGCAAGTGGTGGAAGGACAACCAACAACTACGCCCACAAAACAACGTGGCAATAGGACGACAGGGAACTGCTCAGTTGGGGGACGATGAATTTATGTTAGCTACGATGTTGGGGTCGAAAGAGTGCCATATCAGTGCACGAGGCTCACGAGGATGATAGATGGGTATATGAAGGAGCATATACAGTCTTTATACAGTGCGAGCACGGTTGGGGGCCGATGATAGGATGATCGAGTGTATAGATCCTCGATAGCCGACAGTTGAACCAGATCGCCGGGCCACAACGAACCACAATTTGGCTGTGGGCGGGTGTGTATGGGTGTGTGAATTCGAAGAGTTAATGCCGGGTAAATGACGAGACGTTTTGACCATTTCTCTTTCACTTACCGCTACTTCAGCAGCTGTATGCTGCATGCTGCATGCTGAATGCTGTATGGTTGGAGCTCTCAAGTTCCTTGTCTCGGATTCAGATTACCAATCCCATCGTACTCACACCTTCTCTACCTAGTACGTAAGTAGGTATGTACATATGTATGTATGCTGCACGTAGTACGGGATGGACGCTGTACACGGCACCACGGCACCACGGCATATTAGGTACACTACCCACCCGTGCGACAGCCAATCTGCAGCGCTTCGACCGTCTGTATACCTACTACCATTACGTAGGTACGTACATATGTGTGTGTGTGCGCGAGTAATGATTTGAAACGGTCGATGATCCCGTTACTGCGTCTTGTTGGCGGTGAGCCGGCAATCAATGCAAGCCCCCTCCCTTTTTCTTCGTGGCCGACTTAACCTCCGTCTCGAACTTCTGAAGACTGGGTATTATTGTAATTTTATGGTGGTGGGTGGTTACCTTCTCACTCACTGCCTTAAGTTTGACAATCCCTGGTGCGCTTTAGCTTTAATGCCTCGTTTTATATGGCCCAAGTGTTTTTTATCTTATACCCCCCTTGTCTATATGTCCCACGCACGCAATTACATATATACTGGGATAGATATAACAGATACCGAAGACGGGATACGCCCCTGGGCCGATCTTGCATAGCCGACGCTATATGTACATATTGTAGGTAGGTGAGCATGTATGCACGGATGCACTGTGCTGGAAGTTACATATACAAGTATACAGGTAGGTAGGTGGATGAGATGACGGGCCACGATGCGAAGGAGACGAGGGTTGCTTGTTGATAATGATCATGACAACGATGACGATGGCTGATGGCCGATATTATTTCTTTATTTCTGTCTTTCTTGCCTGCTGCATGCACTGTACCTCTCCTCTGCATATTGCATGGTCCGTTGTTATGGTGGTTCTCTGGTTGGGATAAAAAGTACGCAACTGACGAGTTAGACGGTTGAATGGCACATAGCAGCGTGGTAGTGCAGGTTGAGGTCGGCGACCATTAAAGAGAACAACGGCGCTATTGATTTGCGCGTACCGGGGGTGGTACATGTACACTTGCGTCTTTGTGCGCTTACATACCCGGGATATTTGCAGGAAAGTACCAAGTACTTCTCAACTAGATCGGCAGCGCTAAGGCTGGATTTTCCCAACCCGCAGGATTGTGATCCGCACCGCACTTGCCGTGTGTGACGGTACTTGGTTGGCGCGCTTGTGTACCCGTAGGTAGGTAGCCTCGACTTTTTATTTCCTTGTGCAAGTCATTCCAGCCTGTCGGGACGCTACCACCCCGGAGTACAGTAGAACCCCGACTCCCCTGCTCTCAGGCATCTGCCCTTCGTACCACCTCCCTCTTTAGGCGTAAAGTGTAATTATATCAGGTACGTATTATGTAGGTGAGATGTGCATTGTCGAGGTGAAGTAGCAGTAGGATTATAATAGCGCTACAGCTCGGTATGATTTCTCACTTACGGTATGTAGGTACGTTTTCACATACATGGGAATCCGTATGCCTAACCTATGGCAAGCTTACCCTACCCGGTAGGTACATTAGGCACATGTAGTATGTGTACGGTAGTACGCAACCTTGGCAATGACAACCTTGGAAGTTCTTGCTGTGTTTGGCCAGAACGAGACCAGAACAGAACCAGAACGGGACCAGCGATCCAGAATATCAGCTAAGCGCCATGCCGCATTGGGAGGGGCCACCTTTTAGTCGCTTTCCTCGTGTGGAAGTGTCACAGGCTCAGCCGTTGAAGCACGGTTGGATCACAACGGCGCCTAATATTCATCAACATCATCCTACCTATTCCCCCAAAATGCGCTCATAGCGATGTACATGCACCGTTACTGTGGTTAGTACTAGTACTGCTGTTGGTGCTCCTGTACGCCAGCTGCAGCACACACCTTGTATACACACACACACACACACACACACACACACACACACACCCTCGTACAGCATGAGCATGTTTTGGTTTGGTTTGGTTTGATTTGGTTTGACTTAGTCTGGCCTGGTTTGGTACATGAACTCTGCCTCATGCTGACGAATTCACGTTTCATCAGGCTACTGCGGTAGGTATTCTCAGAATTTTCCCCGATTGGGGCTGGGTCATTGTTTTTCTTTTTACTTCCTTTTTTGTTCTTTCTTACTTCTTATATACTTATCGAAAACTATCTGCAGCACGAACCAGGCTTCGGCTCCGGTACCCAGAGAGTCCCCCAGATAGCCAGGCGGAAAAGAAGACCCTGCAGAGGTTCTGCGCGCCAAGGCCGCCGACAACCAAGCAGGATCGCCCGTTAGCTCACCAGTTCAGCTGCCCACTGCACGAAAAAAGTACCGTGATCGACCTGACCCATGCCGTGTTTCGACAAGAAGCATGTCTCGGGCCTTGTCTGAGATTCTCTGCACCCTCTTCGCGCTGGCGTCTCCGGCGTCTCTGACGCTCTGTTAACCGCCGACTCTCAACTTTCATACCAAGTAGGTATCCTCATTACCGCTTGCAGCATTATCGTACTTCTTTCTTTCTTAATGGTCTCCCATCTCGCAATCGGGTTTTCTCCCGGCACAACCAGCCATCTTTAATCGTTATCACCATGGTCGATAGCTTGCGCATACATACACAAGTGCCTACCAAGTAGGCAAACCTCTCCCCTTATCTTTGCTGCCTCTGCCACCCACGATACGGTGATTTGCAGTAGTGAGTTATGGCACTTGCCCGGATCCGAATGTCGTCACATACATGATACAGGCAGGTAATACCGTGGGTAAGATGGTATGGATGACGTGCGAGTGAGTGTGTTCGACCCCTTCCGGAATACCCGTCGGTCATGGGCGACTCCATCACGGCACCTTAGGAAGACGGGTTCTCGTGGTTCTTAGCCATGGCACGGTGCAGACTGCAGCTTGCAGTGCCGAACATGCCTAGATACTGCCGTAATCTGTATGCGTCGAATCGATGCACGGATGTAAACGGTGACAGTCTGCCAAGGTTAGGGAGGTACTAGGTAGGTATGTAACATCAGCTTGAACCTTTCCCAATCCTCTCGGGCCTGGTATCGCGTGGGATTTGATCCTCCCTAAGATCTCCCCTAGGATCCCTCTCTGGTATGCCGAGCTTGGTTCCAAACGACCCGCTCGCGCTACTCCATAGTAGCTAGAGGCGGTGGGCCCGCGCTTTGAGATCCGAACCGTTTCTGTCATCCTTTCCTAATCTATCATCGTATGACATGATTCCCTTCTCAAAAGGGAAACGGCAGGGTTGGAAATCTAACCTTGTGTACCTTTTAGCACGAACTACTGGTACGTACGGCAGTACAGACCTACCAGCAAGAAGCTTTTTCACGCTAGCTTCAGGCAGCTTCAGGTAGGACAAACAGGCGCGATGATACCCTCACGCAGCAGAGCTAGAGCAGATGAAGCATAGTCAGGCAATCATCTATCCTCTCTTTGGCCTGGTTGGATTTTGGTGATTACTTGAACGAGACCAACGGGTTCGTCCATCCTACTGCTCTACCTGCCTACATGTAGGTTCCATCCATCCATCCATCCATCCATCCATCCACTTGTATCTAGTAGAATGAGCAACGTGCGTTTTGTCGCTTTTCTCTCTACTTGTCATGTCATCACTGCTCAACTACCTAGGTAATCGTTAGCATGCCGAGGGGATGGTGTAGCACGCCCCGCCATCCTAGCCTTGCAGTACGAGAGGAACCCATTGCAGATTCACGAGTGATGGTTATTGCGCTATACCGACCTATTAGTTACCTAGTCAGGTGAAGAAAAGGGAACAACACTGGCGCGACGATGATCGACCGCCATCAACCCAGCTCCATGGTTGGGCCGATGGGCCGATGGGGAAAATTGTATAATAAAAGTAGTTACAATATATGGGGAAGAGGGGGGATGGGGTGGAGGGTTCAGGTTGAGATTCTACGCGACTCGGCGATGGAGAGACACAGATGTCGTCGCGCTCATCTTGGTTGGTCTTGGTCTTGGTCTTGGTCTTGGTGGTGCTACTAATAACGAGCTACATATGCCTACCTACATTACAGTACATGATCGCATGCGCGGTACTCTTTCAAATCGTATATACTTAGCGGCACAGCAGATGAACCGGCACAACACCGGGTTTCTAACCGGGACGGCACACACACGGACACAGATTTGCTTGTTCGCCATGTTCCCTGCTGCTGATCATCATCAAGTCTTTTTGACGGTTTCCAGCCCACCGTGTGTACATGGCTAGCCGTACCTCTCTGTCTCTCTTTATGAGGTAGGCTCTCCCTGGTCGGGAGGGAAAATACCCTGGTCGCAAGAGATGGAACCCTCTCCCAACGTCCGGGTTCTGTCCGGGCTGGCTAGGCTAGCCTCTCCTGCCAGATCAGCCCCACCCCTGTCCCTGTCACTCTTTTTTTTCTTTGTGGCCCTGGCAACGTAGGCACAGTACGTGCTCTACACGCAGCGACGCACTCTGCTTATTAGAAAGGCGGCAGCCCAAGTAAGTAGGTAGGGCAAGGATTCATCTCATTTTATTTCTTCTATTCGGCCCTCTTATTGCGCATGGACATGGTTATGTCAAATACATAGGTAAGTCATGACCATATATCTATAAATGCGCACCTGTGTACCTCCTCATACAAGGATCTGGGGCGGCTCCTTCAGTGCGGGGATTAGGTAGGTACCCAGACCACTTGTCTCTTTAATCTTAAAAACAACTCTGGTTACATAGTATTAGATAGCCAAACAAGGGTCTTCGGGCTTCATTATTACGGGTGCGTTATTACTTACTTACATATATATACATCTATACGCATACAGCATGCCTGCTTATACAGTTATACCTAATAGTTACACTCTAGCTAGGTAAGTCCCCATCACACAAAATAAAGCGACATGAATGGTCAGTTAAAAAGAACCTTACTTCCTTCTTGTTCTATAAGATCTGTTATATATGTTACAGTACTGTATATCTGGATGGGCAGATCCGATACCAAGAATACTGTTGTGATGGGTATGGGGATTATTCATCTACCTAGGTAGGATCATACCTGGTGCTTAAACAGATATGTAGAGTCTTATTGACAATTCATTACTCTACATGCTCACCCTTGCTATTACTCATTTTACTCCGATGTCATCTCCATGATATACTAGATAAGAGGCTGGCACTTCAAGTGAGAGTATGTCGTCAAAACACGGCTAACTGGGGTAACGATGAGAGATGGGACTTCCAATAAATGAGGCGGTAGCCAATAGATAGAAAAAAGGGAGGCCCAAAGGTTCGGAGTTCGATCAAGAACAAATCTCCGGCGAGACACGACCGTTACATATACCTACCTATAAGAGGCTGCCGTTCAATTTCTGAATATAGCAACATACCTAGCATAGTACATAGCACATCGGCGATGTATGCGAGAGAAAAGTACACTACATAGCATTATACATGATACATGTATGTGAGGTAGGGAGGTTGACAGGGCGGGTCGGCTTGGTCGGTGGACGTTCCCCAGTCCCACTGGCCTGACCGGCACCTGACCTGGGCATCTGCGTGATGGATCCCCTTCTCCTTACCCTTCCTGTATGCTGTGCTTGTCTACCGTTCGCGCTTGCTCTCTCGCGTGCCTTGTTTTGTTCCAGACGAGGTTAGAGGTAGTCGCTCTATCGGTGCCGTTGGCCTCCGGCTTTTCGCCTCCATCCTTTCCCAGTTCGTCTGCGTCGGCATCTATGCTTGTCCGTGCTTCCGCCTCTGCCGCCGCCCCTACCTCTGCCTCTGCCACTCACTGCCTGTGCCTCTTCTGCCTCTGCCCTCCTTCCCGTCGCGGACGGGCTGTCCCATGGTTCTCCTGTCGCTTGGCGCTTGGTCCTGTTTTTTCAACTGCCGATCTGGGTTGGTTGTGTAGCCTGATGGGCGTTTTGTTACGTGTTTGTATATAGCTATATATGTCTGTGTAGGTACTATACTGTGTGTGCTATATCATACATGTATGTAGGTAGGTAGATAGGTAGGTACATAAACACCGCTTTATCCGAGATCCTAATAGGGTGTTCTGCTTATTTGCTTACCAATATGCCAGCCTGTCTATTTGTCTGTCCGACTGTCGAAGGTCGCAAAAGCGCATGAAGACTAAAATAAAAACGTTTCACCGTCAGGCCCGTCTGTACTTTTATCCCGTCTTAGGCTGGCACCTCAATGTGCGCAAGCGTAAGCGTTCTGTCCCGTCCGACAGGCTTTGCCGGGCCCGAGCCTGAGCCTGAGGTACAGCATTAGCATCAGTAGACACAATGCTAAGCAGGCTAAGGTGCGTGCTTGCGCATGTAGTGTAGGTAGTGCGCCTCCGGCGACCTGTCACTGATGCCATACCTACCAGTAGACTATCGTATGTAGGCAAGTGGCTTGCTACAGTGCTCCGGGGAAAGCCAGAGGGTAGGGTTGTCGACGGTTCTTAGCCGTCCTTCTCTTCTCATAGGGCAGGAGACAACGGGGAAGGCGACGTGTATGCAGCCAACAACGATGCTTAGGTGCCTATCAGACGTAAGCGTTTTCCCTGTTTTCTCCTGCCACTCCTCCTGTCTCTGTTTCTCCGCCTCCATGTCCACTCCATTGGAAGTGTGAGAGGAAAAAGTACCTAACCCCCCCCCCCAC